>Ga0326727_10009417_pt1 | contig 24061 bp, 29 predicted proteins | sample MB2enrmetagenome_FD_207643 | JGI IMG/M metagenome (GOLD analysis project Ga0326727, IMG submission 207643) | Lab enriched peat soil microbial communities from McLean, Ithaca, NY, United States - MB29MY | ecosystem: Environmental > Terrestrial > Soil > Wetlands > Peat | place: USA: New York... | reverse complement strand
ACCCCAGGCCAGCGCGTCGAGATCGAACATCTGGGTGGTGTGCCCCGGGAGCGTGATGGCGGTGGGCGCCACCTGCGTGCCTTGCGAGCCGGTGGGCTGCAAGGAAACGTCGATGGGGGCGCTGGTGGCGTTGCTGAGCGCCACAAAACCCTGCACCTGCGGGTCGTGCCGCCACCACAACCCTTCGACTGTCTCGGTGGCCGGCGTGTTCGCCCCTGCCGTGTTTGTCTGCGCCCCGTTGGCCTGGGCTTTGCTAGGACGCCCCTTTGGGGCTGAATGCACGCACCCCCGGTTTCCAGCAAAAAATGTGGGGCACGATCAGCTAAATCAGGAGGGGAGTTCTACGGCCCTGCGCTCGCGCCATGGTAACCACCGGTGGCACAGCCACTCCTGGCGGTGAAGGGAGAATGACACAGGCAGGAGCGCCTATGCTACGGGCGGCCGCAGGGAGGCGCCGGGCAGGAAGGACTCCAAGGGACGGGGGGCAAGGCGGTGGGTTCCGTCCCCGGCAGATTCCCATGAATACGCCCAGTTTCGTGCGTCTTCACGCAGAGCGTGTGGGTGGAACCACGATGGTTGGAAACCCTGATGGCGAAAGGAAGGCATCTTAGGCGTTACTTGAATGCTTGGAATTGCGGCGATGGTTGCCTTTACGAAGGCAATTGCGGACAACCTGTACCAGTTCGTCCGACTTAATGGGCTTATTTAGATACTCCGTTGCCCCAGCATTCATGGCTTCCAGATAGGTGTCCACCTCACCATACGCGGTGAGAATGATAACAGGTATCTCGCTTCCATCGCTGCGAATGGACTGGAGGAGATTCAGGCCGTCGCAATCTGGCATACGTAAATCGCAAATGATCAAATCAAAACTGATGGAACGCAGAAGTCCGAGGGCATCGCAGGGGTTGGAGGTCGATGTGACCGCGAATTTCTCACCTGTTAAAATCCGCTGGAGGACGCGCAGGAAATGCGGATCGTCATCGATAATCAGGATGCGACCGCTGATCTCCTCGTTTATAGTCGCCCCGGCTCCCAAACTGCCCTCCGGCTCAGAATATCCCACCGTGTCCCACATCACCCAAGCATCCTTGCAGCGTGATTTTCGTCAAGTACACGCCCAAGCAAGTATGAAGCACGTAAGGAACCAATTCTAAGGGGACATCGCAGACACTGCGACGCCCCTGGGCGCATGACACTCTGTCACCAACGAAAACCGCATCCATTAGATTGAGGATTCGGATGCGGCGGGCAAGGGAAATTCCGAGGTGGGACCCCTCTCGCTGAGTGAGCCGCGAGCCGTGCTTATGCGAACGAGAAAATATTAGGCCGCTCGAGTAATAACGGCGGCGCTGTCCTTCTTGCCCAAACGACGGCGGATCGTGCGGGGATTGATCTGGAGCAGTTGCGCCGCGCGTAGACGATTGAAGCGCGTGTACTGCAATACCGTGCGGATCACGGTGTCATGAATCTCCCGCATCGAGGTTCCAATCGAGAAAGTCAGCGTGAAGGTGGGTTGCATTTCCATGGGAGAGACCTCCTTAAAGGGTGTCACAGGCCTTGGACCAGCAACGAAATCCTTCACGTCGGCCGGACCACGAACAGTAGTAAAAGGTTTCATCAGAGCCTCCTGCGATATAAGAGGAACTTTCATACTGCCCTTTTGTCAGCATTTTGAGTTCCTTTTCGTCCACCTACATTTTGTTCAAACTCAGTAGTAGAGGCTTCCATCTGGCCGAAAAACGGACAAATTGCGCATCAGCACGCTATTCCATGTGGCTTTTGCCCCAAATTCTTGCCTTCAGGAGATGTCCGTTGCCCTCCACATAGGAAGATGACGGTCAATTTCCTGTCCATTATCAAGGAATTACGGGACGCGGACATTTTTGCCGGGCTGGCAATAGAGGTGCCGCTTAAGATGATCTTAAGACCAGCAAGATCCGGGGATGCCTTTAGACCAGGAGCACTTCATGGCTAGTCGCCAATCCAGTTTCGATAAGTTCCTTCAGTTTTTCAGCTCTTTGAAGTGCGGATTGCTGTTGCTGAGCTTGCTGGGACTTGCGGTGATCTCTGGAACATTTATCCTCCAGAGGCCCATGGCCCAGGAAGGGCAAATCGAACAGGTCTATGCTCCGCAAATCGTACATCTCTTAAATGCGGTCGGGCTGTTCGACGTCTTCCATACTTGGTGGTTCATACTTCTCCTGGGGCTTCTGGGAGCCAACATCATGCTGGCGTCCATTGAGCGCTTCCCCCAGGTATGGCGGCTGTATGCGCGGCCGCATTTTCTGGCCGACGAGGCCTTTGTCCGGGCGCTGCCTTTCCAGCGGGAGATTCCCTTGGGCCCTCACCCCCCCAAGGAAGCCATGGTGCTGGCCGCCCTCACGCTTAAAAGCCTGGGGTACCCTCCCCGGCCGGATGTGCTCCCCAAGGGTACGCTCTACGTGGAAAAGCACCGGTTGGTGCGGCTTGCTCCTTATGTAGTTCACGCCAGCCTGTTAATCATCTTCGCGGGAGCGATCATCGATGGGACGCACGGCTACAGGGGATACGTCAACCTTCAGCCGGGGATGAGCACCGACGTCGTCGAACCCCTGGCCACGCCGGGAGCCCGCCATCGCCTCAGTTTCACCTTGCGTTGCGATGCCGCAGGCATGGACGCCTACCCTGACGGCTCCCCTCGGCAATATTGGAGCCAGCTCACGGTGCTGGAAAACGACCGCGAGGTGGCGCGGAAAAGGATTTATGTGAACGACCCTCTCACCTATGGGGGAGTGCGGTTCTTCCAGGCAAACTACAATTCCACCGGATCGCCGCGCAAGCTCGTCATGGAGGCGAGTTGGCGGGAGAACGGCGTGGAGAAGCACCAAGCGCTCACCTTGGCTCCGGGGACACCCGCGCCGCTGGATGAGCAGGGCTCCGCAGTCGAGCTCGTCGATTTCATTCCCGACTACGTGTTGCAGGGCGACCAGATCACTTCGCGGTCGGATGAGCCTCGTAATCCTGCGATCGAGTTACAGGTGACGCGGCCCGGCGGCCTACCCACCCATGCCTGGGTCCTGGCCAAGTCGCCGGAATTGAATCCGCCCAACGACACCGGCATCGGCTTCCGCTTTGTGAGCGTGGAAATGAATGTCATGACGGGCTTGCAGGTGGCGCGTGAACCCGCTCAATGGCTGATCTGGGCGGGGTGCCTGCTTCTGACCACCGGATTAATGATGGCCTTGTACCTGTCGCACATCCGCATTTGGGGTGTAGTGGCGGCGGACCGCAAAGGGCGGCCGGCGCTTCTGCTGGGTGGGCAGCCTAGCAAGTATCGCGAGAATTTTGAGCGCAAGTTTCACGAACTGACGGATGAAGTCGCGGCCGCCTTGGTGCAAGAGCCGGGAGAGAAAATTGAGGATGCCCCCGCGGCGTAAAGTGGTTAAAGCGCTACTGCCCACCACTGCCTAGAATTGAATGGACAGCCGCAAGCCGAATAATGGACAAAATGACCATCAGAAGCGTGCGCAATCACAGGGAGGGGCTCACGGGGGCAAAATGACCCCAGTGGCGCTCCGCAAGCTGGGGCAATAGACAAAATGTCATATTTACGGCCCAACTAGAGACGCCGGTCAGCAAGGGAAGAGGCAGTAGAGGAGGAGCGAATCATGGCGAAGGCGATAACCCACACCTCGGAGGGCGTCCAGCCCAGCGCTGGTAGTTGGTTCCTGCTGGTAGTCAGTGTGATGACATTGACGGTGCTGGCGATTTCCGTGCCCCATCTGATTGGCAGCGAGGGCTGGTTCGCGGGCGCCCGAGCGGGCGAGAAGTTCCTTTACGTGGCGCTTATCGCATATCTGGGAGCATCGGTGTTGTACGGTTCATCTGTCGCTTTGCGGCGTGCGGACCTTTTGCAGGGCGCCGTGTTATTCTCGCGCGCGGGCCTGCTGCTGCACACCATCGCCATCCTGGCGCGCTGGACCAGTTCCGGGCACGCCCCGCTCTCGGATATTTATGAAATGGTGCTGGTATTTTCGTGGGCGGTGGTAGCGCTGCACGTGCTGGCGGAATGGAAGCTGAAATTGCCCTTCCTGGGAGCCATTACCCTTCCCATTGCCGCCCTGGCGCTAATCCTGATGCAAGCGCTGCCGGGAGAAATCCGTCCGCTGGTGCCGGCCCTGCAATCCACCTGGCTGCAAATCCACGTGACCCTGGCCATGCTGAGTTACGCGGGATTCACCATTTCATTTGCCGTGGCGCTACTCTACCTAATCAAGGACGGCGTTTCCGCGCGCAATTTCCTGACTTGGTGTTCGGCGCTGGTGCTGGCCGTGTACGGAACAATAGTGGCGACTTCCGTAAATGGCAGCATGGCGCTGACCCTGGCCGCTACGGACCCCGTCACCCAGAGAAAAGTGATGGTGCCGCTGGATTCGCTGGGCTGGCCGTTCGCGATCGCGCTGGCGTTGGCCGCCGCCACACTGGTTCTGAACCTTGTGGCAACCTATTCCCCGCGCCAGGAAAGCTGGGATAAAGTGGTGCGCTGGGTCTTTCTGGCGGCGCTGGGTGCTCAGGCCGTGGCCTTGGTGCTCCTGCTGGTGAACGTGAACGGCGGCCCTCATGACCTCGCGGAGGCTTCCCAGAGCTTCCAGGTGCGCCTGGTGGATAGCCCGTTCCTGCTGGCGGGCGTGGCGACGGCCCTGTTTGCCTCCATCGCCTGGGAAGTGCTCGATTGGAAATATGATTCCATCGCCGGCTACCTGCCCAGCCGCGATTCCCTGGACAATTTAATCTACAAAACCGTGGCCATTTCCTTCCCCCTGTTGACGTTCATGATCATTGCCGGCGCTTACTGGGCCAATCGCACCTGGGGCGCGTATTGGAGCTGGGACCCCAAGGAGGATTGGGCGCTGGTCACCTGGATCACCTACGCGCTTTACATCCACATGCGTTTGACCCGCGGCTGGCGCGGAAGACGCTCGGCCTACTTCGCCATCATCGGCTTTGCCGTCGTGATGTTCACTTTCTTCGGCGTCACCTACCTGCTGGGCGGCCTTCATTCGTATTCGAAAACAAGCTGAGAGGTGTAGCGCCCGGATTTTTCTGAGGGATTACTGCGGCGTCAACTGCTTGCGCAGCGGCGCTCGTGGGCAGGGGTGGGCCGGGTGGGGAAACCAACCAATTTTGAGTTGTATCAAAAAAAGTGTTGACTTTTGACATTTACTTTAGCACTATTAGCCCGATCTAAGGTTCTCATACCGGGGCGTATTTTCATCAGTCCCGGGAGAGTACCGCTCACCGCGCCTCATTGCGGTGAGCGGTTTTTTGTTACCCCGCCACGCTCGCCTCCCTCGCAACCGAGCGCCTCGACCGCAAAGTCGCCATCTCCAATCCCGCAGGACGTGCCCGTGCTGCGACCGCAAATCTTGAATCTTGAGTCTTGAATCAGCCATCTCCCATCCCCAGTCCCCAACCCCTAACCCCTGTTATTCCGACGGAAGTTCTACGGCGAGCCCGCAGCCCGCACGACATCCAGAAAGTCCGCCACTTTTATCATCTGCGTGCCTCTGAAGCTCTTGAGCTTGAGCAGATGATGGTCTCGCGTCACGAGATATTCCGACTTTCCCTCGACGGCGCACTCGAGGATGCGGTTGTCGGCGGGATCCTCCCTCACCGCGTCAAGTTTCTGCGCCGGCGCCACCTTTATCGTGAAGTCGGCAATGCGCGCCTGCGCCATCGACAGAGCCTCCTTCGACCAGCCGAACTTGTCGCGCAGCACACGCGTCACTTCCGCCAGGATGTCATCTGAAATTGTGAGTGCAATAATGCCGGTGCGGGCAAGGTCGAGGAACTTATCGGGCGGTCCGCCGAAATGCAGTGCTGATATGTAGATGTTGGAGTCCGCCGTGACCCGAACCACCTAGCGCCCTTGCGCATTTTCTCGGCGCGATTCCGCAATCAGTCGCAGCACGTCGCCTTCTTTGATGCCGCGTTCGCGGGCCTTCTGGCGGCCGTAGGACTTCAGGCTCTGCCACTGCTTTTCCCGGACATAGCGATCGACCGCCTCGGCGAGCACTTCATTCACCGTGCGCTCCTGAGCCCGCGCGACCTTTTCAATCTCGGCTTGCAGTCCGTCCGGAAGACTCAGATTCTCTGTCTGTCCCATAGCCATGCCCCTATTATCTCACGGTCCCGCCACCGTAGTACACCGTTAACGGCTGCCCATCATCGCCGAAAACTCGTCCGCCCCAACCCCGAATCCCTGCTCTTCCGACCTCGGATTTCGGACCCCGGACCTCGGACTTTCTTTTTCCCCCAAGTCCCCTCGGGAAATGGCAGACCCCCAAGAATATGGGGCTGCGGCAGCCGGCGCATTTGAAACCAATTGGGCCGGAGATTATTTGAAATCGTTAAAGAATTTCTTGATGACCCGTTTTGTTTGGGGAGATGCAATCACACCGCTTCGAACCAAATCTATTACACCTTGGGAGCAGGATTCTCTCTTCGCTATTGCGCCCCTCTTTTCCGCCTCGTCCAACTTCGAGTTGTCCACAATCTCTGCCTCTCGATAGAAAACACAAGATCGTTGCGTAATGAACGAATGCTCGCCTTGGTTCAGCATGACAGTTTGGTCTTGCCAGGATTTAAATGACGTAATGTTTACGATCAGGACTTGATTTTCGCTGTTCGGGTCGGTAAGGACTATCCAAAGATGCTGGGTTTCGCTTGGTGTCGAACGGGCGGGACGCAGAAACGTATCGCCGACTTTCATTTAGCTCGCTGCTTTAAGGAATTGTTGGACCCAACCTATATTTCTTAGCTCAGACTCTATATCTCTGATTTCGTCTATGGCCTTTTCTCCAGCTACCATGATGTCGTGATAATCCAGCGGGATGCGCTCACCTTTTTCCACCTGCTTGTATTCGGGAAGGATTTTGTGGAGATAGTTCACAAACTCAAACGGATTCTTGTCGTAATAATCTTGGTATTTGACAAACAGTTCCCTCAAAAGACTTTCATCGGCATCACTTAGTTCCTCATTTCCTGGGTCACTCAGAAGTTTCACGTCGTATTCCGAGCGCTGAATGTGGTTTGCCCAGAAACTGAACTCCTCGGCTGGCCGCATTTCTGTGATGAGGTCGTGAGTTTTACTTAAGATAGGGCCGAACTCCATCGAATAGTAGTGATCCCCGGTCAGCGGGCTACCCCATCGCAAGAGAGATTCTCTGTCCGCAAGGTACAGCAGCTTTAACAACAGCATATAATTCAGGGCGCGATTCTCCCGCATGGACAGCAATACCGCCGCCGCTTGAGTGGTCCTCTTTTCGTTAAACTGTAGCATTCGGTGAACCTACTCCGACTCTCATGGAACCTTGGCTCCTATTTGTATTAGATGCTTAAGAGAGCCATTAAGGGTCCTTTTATGACTATTCGGCAGATATGTCAAGGGACTTAAGCCGCTTAGGTGAAGAAAATACACCAGAAAGCTCATGCCGAGTGGTTGCGCTGCCCTTCAGTTTTGGCTTTCAGGCGGGCAAAGGCTTCCTCGCCGTCGATGGGCTTCACCCTGCCGCTTTTCAGCTCGTCATAGCGGCGGTCGAGCGTGTTTCGTGTCTCCGCCAGCTCTTCCAAATACCCGGCCACGGCATCGCGCAGAAGCTCGTCGGTCCCGCGTCCGCTCTGCGCCGCGAGGTCGTTGAGCTTCTTTTCCACATCGGGGGTGAAATGGATTTCCATGGCCTTCAGGATACGGGAAAACCGCGTGTGTTGCAACCTGCGTAGTGGGAAGATCGCCGCCACGGTAAGTTTACCCCGCCAGTCTTGAATCTTGAATTCTGAATCTATCTTGAATCTTGAATCTTGAATCTGCCGTCTCCGATCCCCGGTCCCCAACCCTTAATCCCTGCTCTTCCGACCTCGGACTCCGGACTTCGGACTTTCTTTTATGTCACTTGTCACTCGTCACTGGTCTTAGCGTCCCTGTTCTTCCGACCCGCCTGCTCGTCACTCTTCACTCGTCACTCGTCACTGTTCTTATCAGTTCGAAATGCCGCGGACCTTACACCGCAGAGGTTCTTGCTACGGGTGCGTTTGGTTAGTGCCGCGCGGTTACGCGCGCTGTTTCAGGATGCGTTGTATATTTCTTTTCCCGTGGAGAACGGCGACAACCTGAACGGGGGCCGTCTCTGGCCGGTACACAACGGTGTAGTGGGGATAACGGGTCAGCGTCCAGAAACGCAGCGAACGGGAGGTGAGGTCGGAACGGGAATGGCCGCGCCTGGGGGCTTCGCCAAGCCGCGCGCAAGCATCGTAAATCGCTTGTTCTACGCGGTCGGCAGCGTCTTGGCTGTCCTCGGCAAGGTAACACCAGATGTCAAAAATATCCGCTTGGGCAAGAGGCGTGAGAGCATAAACGCTCATCGTCTGGACGAGCGCCAATTATCTTTCATTGCCTGAATCTCGCGGCGGGCCTGATCGCCGTCAATAAGCTCGCCACGCTCAGCCTGGAGATAGCCCTTCTCGATATGAGCGGACAAGGCCCGGCGTTCCTCGTCAGTCCAGCTTTCCTCGGCGTCCTGCGCTTCCAGAGCGCGGCGGAGCACTTCTTCTATGCTCGTATAGCCGCCGCTGGAAAGGCGTTTGTTGATGAGCGTCTCAAGGTCGGGTGGTACGTTCAATTGCATGGCCGGTTCTCCGTTTTTTACTCTCTACGCTCTCAGGATACGGGATAACCGCGCGTGTTGCAAGCTGGGGGCAATGGGTTGCATCCAGTGGATAGTGCTCGGTGGATAGTGGTTAGTTGCCCTTCCCTAACCCCGAACCCCCAACCCCGAATCCCTAACCCCCAATCCCTGTTCTTCCGCCCCGCCTGCTCGTCACTCGTCACTCGTCACTGCTCTTCCGCTTTTTTTATGCCAGCCACAATTGACCGAAGATTCCTCACCCAGGGAAGAACCCACAGTCAGAACTGCACTGACTGTGGCTACCCGCCTGCTCGTCACTCGTCACTGCTCTTACCGCCCGCTCTTTCCCCCGCAGTTCGAAATGCCGCGCACCTCACGCCGCAGTGGTCGCGCTACCCTGCTTCTCCAGCCCTTCGTAATCCGCTTAGGCAAACGAGGTGGTCCTTCATTTCTTAATGCCGTCGTGGAACTTCATGCTGGCATGGCTGCCGTTGCAGAAAGGCTTGTTGTCAGAGGCTCCGCACCGGCACAAGGTCACCCGGTTGCGCGTCTCATAGCGCCGGCCATTCGCGGACTCGATGGGAATGCCCCCTCGAACCCAGAGCGGCCCACTGCATCCCAGTACCGGATCTTCAACCACGCCAATCGAGGCCGGCAGGGGTTGCTCGATTTCCTTATGCGTTTTCTTATCGTGAATCACCAAACGGCCCGCCGGACAATGCATCGCCTCGCGGATCACCAGTTCACGAACCTCGGGCTCATCGGTCCCTTCAATAAGCGACCAAATCTTTCCGCCCGGATCGCAGAAGCGGGCGAACGCGCATAGGTTCTCAGCATCGCTCAAAACCAAGGTGGGCCCATCAAGGGTTTCCGCCTGTCGGGCGTAAGGTACGCGGCTCGCGGTCTCCTGGCCATCGAACCCGACCTTGGTGTGCGAACCGTCACAGAAAGGTGCGTTCTGGGAATGGCCGCAACGGCAAAGCGCATAACCCGGCTTGGCGTCAAACGTTTTGCCTTCCTTCCACTCCCAGGACATTCCCTCGCTGTTCGGGGTGATGACCTGAAGTGCGAGAGGCACGTCACCCGATACCAGATAAGGACCATCCTTGCTCACGACGATCTTTCTCTCTTGCGCTGATTCCGTCATGTGCGTGACTCCTTTATTGTGTCTTCTTTATACATGAGATGGGTGATTTCTGTTCTGGCCCACTGGCAGACCTAACTGTACCATGCAAGTGGTTCGCCATTACAATTTTTGCGCTCTTGATGCCAGCGCGGTTTTCTCGTCACTCATCACTCGTCACTTGTCAGTGTTCTTCCGACCTCGGACTCCGGACCTCGGACTGCCTTTCCTGTCGCTTGTCACCTGTATTGATTCTACGTCTTTGGCTAGAGTTTCACTACCGAGAGGCCAGGGATGCGCTCGAAATGGCGGACGTTGACTGTCAACACGGAGTAGCTGAGAGCCAATGCCGTCGTGCCGATGAGCAAGTCGGCGAACGGAACAACGATGCCACGACTCTGCAGCTCTCCGTCGAGCTTGCCGGCCAGCAGCGCTGTCTCTCGGGTGTAGGGATATACCGTCAGGTCGGCGAGTAATTCGTTGAGGAAGGCCTCACGGCGAGAACGTATATCGGGGGTGGGGGCGCGATAGATGCCGTGAACGAGTTCGGTGAGGCCTACGGCGCTGAGGGCCGCGTCCTGATCGCCGGTGGCGCGGAGGACGCGCCCAATCAACTGTTCGACGGTTTCCCCGCGACGTTCGGCAGCAATAATGACGCTGGAGTCAAGGATTAGTCCCATGCGGGCGGCTTCAGTGGCTCGCGATGGCTCTCGACGGCGGCGGCCACATCCTGGGCGAAATTCTCGTCGGGGGTGGCCGTCGAGCCGTGCTCGCGGGCGAGGCGAAGAGATTCGGAGAGCCGCCGGACATGCGGTTCGGCGGGGAGCACCACGGCTACGGGCCGCGGGCCGTTCTTAATCACCACTTCCGCGCCCTCGCGCACCCGCGCCAGCAGCGCCGCGAAGTCGCGGGTTGCGTCCGCTTCCGACATGTCGATCACATGCTTGCCCATGTCCTTATTATACATCACTCGTTTCAAGTCCATGAGAGGAGAAAATTCTTGACTTTCATCTTCGTATTTAGTACCCGCGATTCCACATCATTCAACCAGACAAAAAGTATCTAGCAGATATAGCGCTTTCCGGGATTCGCTCCAAGGGCGCAATCTATGGAGAGGTCTTTCATGCCGAGAAGCAAGCGATTTGAGAACAAGAAAAGGTCTTTCTCGTGGAAACTCAGACTGCTAAGGACTCTCAAAGATCTGATAGAGATCCTACCTGCAATGAAGAGGTTGGCCTTCGAAGTTTTTGCCATCTTATCATTTTTCTATACCTTGTATAAGATTGCGCGGTATCGTTGATCTCCCAAAGCGCTAACTAAACCCCCATTTTAGTTAAACCCTCTCTTTTTCCTCTTTGATCTGCTAATCTGCGCACACCCTGACCACGCGCAGCGCGGACCTGGACCCAGGTCCGCGGCTTTTTGTTGTCGACGGGGGACGAACCGCCAGGATGCATCGGGGCGCTACCGGCGCCGGATTTCTGCCCACCATCCGGAGTTCATAATTCACCCTTCAACATTCACTCTTCACAATTATCTCCGTCCATGCGAGTATTGCCTTCCAACCGCCATTACCGAGGTTCAAACCATGGCCAAACGAGAACACCTCGGGATTCTCATGCAAGGCGTCGATGCTTGGAACAAATGGCGGGTGGAGAACCCAAGAACGAAACCTAACCTCGCTGGTGCGGATATTAGCGCTCTGGAACTTGGTGGAATTAATTTTCAGCGGGCACTACTTTCAGGAGCGCAGATTAAGTTCAATCATTTCTCCGGGGCTGACTTTTGCGAGGCGCACGTAGTGGAGGCCGAACTAATTGATTGCGAATTCGATGGGGCCGATTTCAGCGATGCATTTGCAGTTTATGTAAGCCTAACCGACTCCAAACTTAATCGGACAAAGTTCAGTCGGGCGCGTTTTGAGTATGTGAACCTGTGCTATGCGGAACTCAATCGTGCCGACTTCACTGGTCTATCAATGCATTCGACTATATTTGCCGACAATGACCTCAGTCAGGTGATAGGACTAGAGACTGTGAGGCACGACGGGCCGTCAGCTATCGGGATTGACACAATTTTCAAGTCCAAAGGAAACATTCCCGATTCCTTCCTGCGCGGCTGCGGCGTGCCCGAGGACTTCATCGTTTACATGCGGTCGCTGGTCGGCAAGGCCATCGAGTTCTACTCCTGTTTCATCAGCTATTCGAGCCAAGACGACGACTTCGCCCGGCGGTTGCACGCCGACCTTCAGCAGCAAGGCGTGCGCTGCTGGTTTGCGCCGGAAGACTTGAAGATCGGCGACAAGTTCCGCATGCGCATCGATGAGTCCATCCGCGTCTATGACAAACTCATGGTGATCTTATCGGAGAACTCGATTCGCAGCCCCTGGGTGGAAGAAGAGGTGGAAGCGGCGCTGGAGAAGGAACGCAAGCAGAACAAGCCGGGCCTCTTCCCTATCCGCCTGGACGACGCCGTCATGGAACCCGATCAAGCCTGGGCCGCCAGCCTGCGCCGCACGCGCCACATCGGCGACTTCCGCGCCTGGAAAGATCACGACCCCTATCAGAAGTCATTCGAACGCCTGTTTCGCGACCTGAAGGCGTAGCGCACTGCGGCGGAGCCGCAACCCGCATGTAGGGGCGAACGGCGTTGGCCCTGGGCCTAGCGCCGCTCGGCCCTACAAACGCCCGATTTCTGTTCATCATGCAGAATTCATAAAAAGCTGTTGTCAGTCGTCAGTTGTCAGTCGTCAGTTTAGAGCCGTTGCCTATGCTTGACAGCCGTCTCCCTCTCCGCTACCGTGGGGCTAGGTGCAAGGAGGTTCGTGGTGACGGTCCATCTTCCCCCCGGGATTGAACGTATCGTCAATGATGCCGTTCGCTCCGGCCAATACCGCTCGGCCGAGGACGTGCTCGCGGAGGCGATGGCCATCTGGCAGGCGCGGCAATCGGCGGCGGAGGCCACCGAGGATGAGCGGCAAGCGGCCATTGAGCGGCTCAAAAGCTTCGGCAAAACGCACCAGCTTTCCCTGGGAGGCGTCACCCTCAAGCAACTCCGCGACGAGGCGCGTCCGTGAGTTGGATTGTCCTCGATGCTTCCGTTACCCTGTCCTGGTGTTTCCCCGATGAGCAGACGTCCTCCGCTTTGGGCGTGCTGGATATGCTGAAGGCGAGAGACCAAGCCCTGGTGCCTGCCTTCTGGTGCTCCGAAGTTCTCAATTCATTGCTTGTCGGCGAGAAGAAAGTGCGTATTTCCGCCGACAAAACACGGGCATTCCTTGAAGACCTCCGCGCCTTGCGCCCCACGCTCGACAATGCTTCCCTGGAGCGGGTGTTCCAGGACACCCAGGCACTTTGCCGCCAATACGGCCTGGCTTCCTACGATGCGCTTTATGTGGAGCTCGCCATGCGGTCGGTGAGCCCACTGGCGACGCTGGATAAGAATCAGCAGGACGCTGCCCTGGCCCTCGGAGTGACTTGCATATAAGAGGCGAATTGAGCGCGGACCTACCTGTTTAAGTCGCGGCTTTTGGTTGTCGATGGGGGACGAACCGCAGGGGAAAGAAACGGGACACGGGAAACGGGATACGGGATACGGGAGCCGGCGCATAGCTCCGCGCCACTGGCAACGGCCTCACAGTTTCTCACCATCATCCGATATTCAGAATTCACCCTTCATCCTTCACCCTTTTTCCTTTACCCCGTCCGCCTGGATGATGCCGTGATGGAAACCGATCAAGCCTGGGCCGCCAGCCTTCGCCGCACGAGCCACATCGGCGACTTCCGCGACTGGAAGGATCACGACAAATATCAGAAGTCATTCGAACGGTTATTGCGCGACCTTAAAGCGTAGTGCGGGGGAGCCGCAAACCGAGTCGTGGCATGGCCATCTTGGCCATGCAGGAGAACACGGGCGAGACCCCGATGGATCGGGGCAAGCTGCCCGTGCCACGCCGCGCGTTCGTGTAGGGGCGAACAGCGTTCGCCCAAGGCCGAGCGCTGCTCGGCCCTACGTTCGGTTGCGGCTCCGCCGCCCTGCGCTACCTTGCTTTGGGAAGATCGCAGAATCAAGAAAGCCACCATCTGCGCCATTCCACGAAATTATACTTGACATTAAGTCCGTTTTCGGTTTATGTATTCTCTCAGGCTACCCTGTAAATCATTTGGGCGTTGATAATTGCGCAGGATCAGGCAAAGGGCTCGGCGCTGCCCGGGAGGACCGACGGTTTTACACCTCGCGGAGCGATCGAGGTCCGGCCAAGACTGAAAGCGAATGCGCGCGGCCCCGCAAGCCTCGAGCGACAAATGGCATCATAGGATTCCCGAGGGTGAATCTTCCGCTCTATTACATTCCAGAGGAGGAGGACAAGATGCCTGAGCTTACTCTCGAGGGGGATTGCAAATCGAGTACGACCACGTTGGTGGTGGCGATTGACGATGACACACAACAGTATTTTTGGTCCAGCAGCCGCGGTCAGGAAATGGTCACCGCGCAGACCAACGCGACGCAGAAAGCCTGGGGCAAATTTTGGTCTAAAGTTGCCTTCCCGGCCTGCATTGCACCCTGCAAACCGTTTGCCCTGCTAAAAAACGTCGATGTCTCAGCCGCCGTGGCTGATGGCTCGGTCTGGTACAAGGCTTGGTTGTGGTATTACGTTAAGGTTACCGTCACGATTAAAGCTGACGTTGTCGTCGGATGCAGTCAATGAGATGTGGCCGGACGAAGGGCGGTAGCTGCTGCTCCCGCACTCAAGGCCGGCTTCGCCCGCAGGAAGGGACGCCCAATCGCCGGTCGTGCAGGCCGGATGAAGCGCGACTCACGGTTTAGGAATCGCGTTCAAGCCAGCTTCCGCATGACGCGGGGTGTCAGCCACCACACCAGCCGACCCGGTGATTTGGGGGGGAATTCGCTGAAGGTGATCAGGCAGCAGCCGCCTTTCTTGAACGGCATACTGGCATTGCGCCCGGCGCCGATCAGCCGCGCGGCCAGTTCACCCAAATCCGGCTCATGACCCACCACCAGCACGCGCCGGCGGTTGGAGCGTTTGGCGAGGAAGGCAATCAACGCTTCCGGGTCGCCGCCGGGACGCAGCGCTTCGGAGGGATCCAAGGGAGGCTTGGAACGCAGCGCCTCTGCCACAATCTCTGCCGTCTCCATGGCGCGAACCAACGGGCTGGAAACGATCCAATCCGCATCAAATCCCGCCTTAATCAGCCCGGAGGCGATATCGCGCATCTTCTCCTTACCCTCGGGCGTAAGTGGCCGTTTGGCATCATCTAGTACCGTGGTGGCGGTGCGGTCCGCCGCGATGCCGTGCCGCATGATGTAGAGCTCATATTCCGCTGGGCGTCCTGCCCGGCCCTCATCGGTTTCCTTGGTTGTCATAGTTCACTTCCCAAACGAGATATTGAGTGCCGGGTCCCTTTGTCTATGCCCGGGCGGCATGAACCTTCCCCATTTTTTCGGAACGAGGGCATTCGGTTGCATCAGGCTGCTGCGAAACAATCGAATTGGAGGACAGCAGGTTTGGCGAAATCTTAGCGCGAATCCTCTCCATCGCCCCCGCCCGCGCTCGACCACAAGGCTTCAAACTCCTGCGTATAGGCTTCAACCGGTTCTTCATCCCGGAGAATAAGCAAGTTCTCGTGGTTTTCGTCTTCCGATTCCAGCGTCCAGTTGTAACTTCCCGTGAGCACCGTCTGCTGATCCAAGATGACGAATTTGTGGTGCATCTTGGAACCGCGTCCCTGCCGCCCGAAGGCCAAACGAAATGGGATGATGGCGCCCGTTAGGAGTTCCTGGGTGATAGGGCTTTCTTTGTACTTGTTCCCATCCACCAGCAGGCGAACGCGAACCCCGCGATGCACCGCCTCTTCCAGCGCCTGCGCGAGGCCGGGATGATTGAAACGGTATAGCGCTCCGTCAATGGAGCTGGACGCCCCATGCAACAGATCCATAATGACGTCGGCCACGGATTCACTGCGCGCAAATTTTATTTCCATTGGCACCTTTCGACCCGAATAAAGCGATTCTATGGGGAATCCGCCTCGGATTCAAGCACGGGAACTGTTGCACGCAGGCGGTGAAATCCAGTTTACAGTTTTGTGAAGATTGTGGAGGTGTCGCCGGCGAATCGGAGTCTCCCCCGGGACATGGAGCACTTAATCTTTCAGACTCATGCCGAACATGTTCACCTCTGGGGTTTCGGGGTCGAAACTGCGAACCGGGACAAAGGTCGAGTGAGCTTCAGGGGTTAATACGCCTGGTCCCGGCGGCGATATCCCCCGAAGTACCAGCGTGCGGAGAAGGTGGTGTAAGTGCTTAGTGGGCCGCTTTTCCCCAAGTCGGTTACCCCCAGGTTTTGAGCATAATGCCCCAGCCAGTCCACGCGGTGATTCGTCACGCGCAGCTCGAGGTCGCGTCTAACATTGATTCCGATGCCTTCCGTCCGCTCCAGGGCAATGGCCGTCATGGAGTTGGTGTATTGGAACTGGGGGACGTTTCTTCCCATGTACGCGTTGGGCTCCACAAAAATAAAGGCACGGTGAAGGATGCCCCTCCCCACCGGCCGAAACTCAATAAAGCCGCTACCCACATAACGGGCGAAGGCTGCGCAAGCGGCGTTAGCGCCGGCGATGGAGCCGGTTGCGGAAGAGCACCGGTTCAGGTCCGGTTCGTTGTGAGGCGGGGCGACGGCAAAGTCAAAGTACCCACTCACCCAATTCTTGGGGAAGATTCTACGATCGGTGCTAATCTCCTGCACCAGGCCGTCAGCAGCCCGCAAGGACGCAACACAGGTCAGGGTCAAAGCGACAACGGTAACGGCCAGAGTGCCTCTCATGGATACTCCTTCTACGCGGCGGATTCTTGCAAAGGCATTTTGTAGGTGCGGGTTCCCCTATGCCTGTTTATACATTATCGGCGGATAAGATACAAAGGATTAATGGGCGGTAGCGCCGATTTTATTCAGCATGAGCATCTCGACCTGGCAACGGCAAGGGCGAAGAGTGGGGATGAACACCTAACGGTCAATATTGCAAGGAGGGAGGCGCTTAGAGGATACTCGCAAAAGCCGGTCGGGCCCTGGGGAAAACCAATCGTTCCCCAGTCTCTTTACACGGTCCTGGCGTATAATCGAGGGCCAATGCTGTCCTACACTCTTGCTTCCGGAGGAGGCGGCTGTGAAATCGTCGCTCATACGATTCATCATCATCGTTGGTTTTGTGGGATGGGTGGGGGAGGTTTGCGCCGCCCAGGGAATTCTGCACGAAAATCATCCGGTGGGCTTGTCCCCCGCGAGTGGAAGGTTTTCGCAGGGGGTGAGGAACAAAGGAAAGGCCGGCATGGGTTGCCAGCCAGTGGCCGCATCCATGCAGGCTGCCGGCGCCGCCAAGCCGCTACCGCTCACCCAGAAACAACTCCTCGAACTGGTCGCAGCGCACATGCCCAATCAACGCGTTTTGGAACTGCTTAAAGATCGCGGTGTTGATTTCCAGGTGGATGACGATTATGTGGCCACCCTGCGTAAGGCGGGCGCGAATGACCAGGTCATCACCGCGTTGCGCGCGGCGAGCATGAAAACGGCCGAGCTTCTGGTGGAGACGAGTCCCAACGCCCAGGTTTTTCTGGATGGAAATCTCCAGGGCCAGGCGGACGCGCAAGGGGTGCTGACCTTCCGGGCGAAACTCGGCGCCCACGCCCTGAAAGTCTCGCTGGCGGGCAAACAGGATTTCGCGCAGAGTGTGACCGCTGTGGAACGGCAATCCACTCGCGTGGTGGCGCAACTGGTGGACATCGTGGGCAGCGTGCGGGCTAAAGCTCCGGCCGGAGCAGCCGTGTGGCTCGACGGTTCCCCCCACGGATCCGTGGACTCCAGCGGTGAGCTTCTGCTCAGCGGCCTTTCTCCCGGAGCGCATGCGCTGCGGGTCACCGCACCGGGCAAGGTGGATGATTCGCGAACCGTCGCCGTCGCTGCCGGCGCGGAGACGCCGGTGGAAGTGGCGCTGGCCGACGGGGTGCGGGTGAACCCGCAGGACGCACTCAAATACGTCTGGATTGCACCGGGGAACTTCATGATGGGCTGTTCGCCGGGTGACAACGACTGTGCCGATCCTGAAAAACCCGCCCATCAGGTGACCCTGCGGAATGCCTATTGGCTGGGACAGACGGTGGTAACGGTAGGAGCGTATAAACGTTTTGTTGCCGCCGGGAAAGGGAAGATGCCGCCCGTCGCTCCCAAGCTCTACCGGCATTGGGCAGATGACAGCTCTCCCATCGTCGACGTGATCTGGGACGAGGCGAACCAGTATTGCCTCTGGGCGGGTGGGAGATTGCCCACCGAGGCCGAGTGGGAATACGCGGCGCGCGGCGGCAGTCCCCAGGCGCGCTACGGTGACCTCAGCACCATTGCCTGGTCCAAGGATAACGCCGGAAACCGGACCCACGACGTCGCCGCCAAGCTGGCCAATGGCTATGGTCTTTACGACATGCTGGGGAATGTTTGGGAGTGGGTGAGTGACTGGTACGATGCGACGTACTATCAAAACAGCGCCCCCCAGGATCCCACCGGCCCAGCGACGGGCGGGGAGAAGGTTCTGCGCGGCGGGTCGTGGATTGTCGATCCCAAACTGCTCCGCGCTTCCGACCGATACAGCATCAAGCCCAACGCCCGGTCTGATTTCTTTGGGTTTCGCTGCGTGTGGGAGCCGAAAACCCCTTGAGCGCCTGCGGGGGACCGGCCCGCCTCGCCGATGCGATGGGGCGCCCGACCGGCATTCTCTTCGGCCACGCCCCTCCATGGGCGCCATCTTGCGAGCATGGTGCGGGTTGCCTCTCTTTTGAATTTCCCCAGAGAATCTCGCGCTTGCAAATTTACGCAATATGCGTAACAATTTACGCAATATGCGTAAAACGGCATCTTTGCAGACGCTTTTCCCCAGGACCCGGCGGGGGATTTTAGCCGCGACCCTTACCCAGCCGGAGAAGTGGTGGTTTCTCTCGGAGCTCGCTCAGTTCCTTGGCACCACGCCTTCCAGCCTGCAGCGGGAGCTTTCCGCGCTGGTTGACGCCGGCATTTTGGAGCAGAGGCGGGAAGGTACGCGCGGTTATTTCCGGGCTCAGAAGCGTTCCCCCATCTACCGCGAATTGCGGGGAATTGTGGAAAAGACGGCCGGGATCATTCCCGTCATTCAGGCCATCCTGGTGCCTTTTGGGCGAAAGATCCTCTGCGCCTTTGTCTACGGATCCGTTGCTCGCGCCGAGGAGCACGCCACCAGTGACATCGACTTGATGGTCATCGGCCAGGCCGGCCTCTCGGCATTGACCCCGGCGCTCCGCAAGGCTGAGCGCACTCTGGGCCGCGACTTGAATGCCACAACGTACTCGGCGGACGAGTTTCGTGGCAAGGTCCAGTGGCACGACCATTTTTTGACCGCGGTTTTGCAGCGTCCCAAGCAATTTGTTAAAGGAACTCAACGTGAGCTGGACGCAATTATTAGCAAATAAAGACGCCCAAAAGCACACCACTTCGAAGCAGGAGTTGGACAACATGCGGGAACTCATCGCCCGCGATTTGGCCGACGCCGCTGTGGCGCGACTCTCGGCGGACCGTCGATTCGCTACCGCCTACAACGCGGCACTGCAAGCAGCGAACATGGCAATCGCATGCGCCGGCTATCGAATTACCGCCAAGATTGGGCACCACAAGGTTTCTCTCGAAAGCGCAGCGCTCGCGCTGGGAAAGCCGGCCGCAAGCCTTACGGATTACTTCGAGACTTGCCGACGCAAGCGCAACCAGATCGACTACACACAATCGCATGTCGCAACCGATACGGAAGCAAAAGAAATCGTAGCGAAGGCAGAAGAGTTCTACGGCTTGGTTGAGAGCTGGATATCAAAGAATCACCCCAAGCTCGTGAAATGAGGGCTTGTTGTAACCGACCGATACCACGCATGAGATCACTTATTGAATACTGCGAATTGTAGTGACAAGACCCCGTCACCGTATTATGCCGAGGTCAGTAGTGACGTGCTATCAGAAACAGGTGCGCGCTACGCCCGCTATAGTCCTGAGGTATAATCGGCCTCGCACTATTGCCCACACTACCCGCAACTTGAGGAGGGGGGGTGAAGGCATTCATTATCTTTTCGGTTTTCTTCTGTGCCACTTTCCTTTGGGCCCAAGCTCCCCCCGCCGCGCCACGGCCTCTGAACAAGGAACAGATCATGAGTTTGGTGGAAGCGGGCATGGAAAACGCGCAGTTGGCCAAAAAGGTGGAAGAGCACGGAATTGACTTTGAACCCACGGCCGACTATCTCCAGGCCCTTACCAAGGCCGGCGCGCAAGACGTGCTGATCAAAGCCCTGCGCGACGCCCATCCCCAACCCCTCACCAAGAAGCAGGTGCTGGCGCTGGTAGCGGGTGGCGTGCCGAGCCAGCGGGCAGCGGCCCTAGTGAAACAGCATGGCATCGACTTCGTGGCCGACGACGACTACATCCAAACCTTGCGCGTGGCCGGCGCGGAAGACACCTTAATCGAGGCGGTAAATGCGGCGGGGGCGGCCACTAAGGCGCAACGTCCGGCGAAAACCGCGCCCGGAGCGCCCCGACTGAATCCCCAGGATGGGCTCACCTACGTTTGGGTGCCCGCCGGCGCCTTCATGATGGGTTGTTCACCGGGCGATAACGACTGCTACCCTGACGAAAAGCCATCGCATCAGGTGACGCTGAACAAGGCCTTCTGGATTGGCCAGACGGAGGTCACCGTAGGCGCTTACAAGAGATTTTCCGCCACCACCGCCGTGGCCATGCCGCCCGTTCCAGCGTCCAATAGTGGTTGGACGGATGACCGCCAGCCGATCCTGAACGAAACCTGGGAAGAGGCCAGCCGGTATTGCGCGTGGGCGGGTGGACGCTTGCCCACCGAGGCGGAGTGGGAATACGCGGCGCGCGGCGACAGCACCGAGGCGCGTTACGGCGACCTCGACGCCATCGCCTGGTACGCCAAAAACAGCGGCGCCGCCACCCACCCTGTCGCGCAAAAACCGGCCAACGGTTTTGGCTTGTTTGATGTCATTGGGAATGTTTCGGAGTGGGTGAACGACTGGTACGACGCCAACTATTACCAGCAGAGCCCCGCGCAGGATCCACAAGGGCCTGCGAGCGGCTCGGAGCGCGTATTGCGAGGTGGGTCTTCCCTGGACGTTGCCAAGGATCAACGCGTGTCCCTGCGCTTCTTTAACGACCCCAATGGCCGCGTCTTCACCCACGGATTTCGCTGCGCCTGCGATGCCAATCGCCTGCAGTAATCTCGCCGCGGGGCAAGGACGCTCCTATATCTCTGATCCCCCCGAAGATTTTTTCATCAGCAGGCACGGAGCCGCGTTCTGCGCCAGCCCGCCACGTGGTGCCGGGCTCCCGCCCGTGTCGGGACAAGTTCCGCCCGGCGCTACTTCCCGTGCTAGAATGCTCATACCTCGTCTTAGTGATTCCCGCAATCGGGAGGTGCCCGTGTGGCGTCGACCGGCTGTAACCATTCTTATGCTCATCATCGCAGTAATTCTGCCGCTGCCAATGCAGGCGCGACAGAGAATTGTGACCCCGGGCGTTAGCCCGGCACGAGCGGATGTAGTGCCGACCTTCAGGTCGGCACCTCGCCTTTCACGCTTCCACCAGCCTACGCAACTCCGATTTCCGAACATGTATGGTGCCGGGCTAAAGCCCGGCGCTACGACAGCGATCCCCACGCCGGCAAAGCCCTTCACCCAGGAGCAGGTCAGCAACATGGTGCGCGACGGATTCGGAGACGAGTCGGGCGCGAAGCTGATCGAGCAGCGCGGGATTGATGTCGCCCCGTTTGAGGATTCTCTCCAAACCCTCAAGGCCGCAAGCGCGCGCGAGGCATTTCTGAACGCCCTGCGCGCCGCCGTAGCGCCGAACTTTAGTTCGGCACATGCTGAACTAAAGTTCAGCGCTACAACACTCTCTACAACAGCCCCGCCCGAGCCCGCGAGCGCCAAGAAGCCGCTGAATCAGGTGCAGGTTTTCGCCCTGCTGGTGGGCCAAGTGCCGAGCCATCGAGTCACCATGCTGGTCCAGGAACGTGGAATCGATTTTGAGCCCACGGATGGGGGAGGCGTATGAGCGAATGGAATGAGAAAGAGAAAGCACTGCGCAACCAGGTGGGTGCTTGGATTGAATGGGCGCGTCAAGAACTGCCGAAGGATGGCAACATTCCTCCAATCTTCAACACTTGTGAACTGTGGGAATCGTGGTGGAGAAATCTCGGAGACCCCCCATGGATTTCTTGGTTTTACGAGTGCCCATTTGAAGATATTGATCAGGAAGGGCCCCAACTACTATCAACATTTGAGGAACTCTTGGTCGCAAACCCGAACGAAGTCCCTGCGCGTTTCGTGGCCTTGAGCATCTACTATGCTCTAGCCCATCTCCCGTCAGTTTACGCCGAACACATTGTGTCAGAGGCGCGCGACCGTCACGCCAAGAATCTTGCGTACCTGATTGGCTTTGTTCATCCCGAGGAATGCCATGATTGGAGAACGGCACGATGGGAGGTTCTGAATTCTTATGTGATTTCGGATTGGGACAGGGCATTGGAACTTTACAACCGGGCCGAGAGGCTAAATCTCATCCCGCTCGCAGAAATCCAGGCGCTGCGTGCTCAATTCAGGTTTTTGGCTTCCTTTGGGAAGGCCACCGACCCATCACTGGACTCCCTGTCCTGGCCCCCCGATGTATATCCCCCCGAATCGATTTACAGTGAACGTCTTTTTCTTGAGAGTTTGACTGCCATAAACCGCAAGCATGCCCTTGCCAAATGCGATAAAGAAATGTTGGGGCACGCCGCACTGGACCTTAAGGCCGCTTTCGCCAAACGCGGGGACCTCTCCCCCGCGTATCGCGCCGTCTTGGCACGGTGCTATTTCCTAACGGAACATTTTCATGATGCTGCGAAAGAGTACGAGCGATTGGAAACCACGAGCGTCCTCAAATTCCTTAAATCGGTTGTACCCGACCATGCAGTTTACCTTTCGGCTGCTGTGAGCTATCGAGAGGGTGACGAATGGGAACAAGCAATCGCTGTTCTGAAAAAATGTGCTGCAAACTTTCCGGACGCAAAAGGGGTCTACCTTGAGATTGCTAAACTGTGGGCAAAGGAACTGAATCTACCGGCCATTTCCGAGGCCCTTCGCGAAGAACTCGAACGCAACCCGGAGATGGACCTGTGGCCCGTATCTCCCCTCATCGTCGCGGGCGAAACTTTGACCGACAGCGAGGAGGATAAGGCGAGAAAGAGGTCTGAGCCGGAATTCGAACAGTTACCGTCACTCCTCTCCGAGTACTGGCCCGCGTTTGCAAGGTTGGAACCTGGAGCGCGCACTGAATGGATCTTTGGGATTCAGGAAACGCACTTCTGCCGTATTCCTGGGCGCATGAGGGATACTTACAAACGGAAGGCGATTTCGTCGTTTGCACAAGCTGTGGAAATAGAACTCTCATCGAAGGTCTTCCAACGATTCCGGGAATGCGACCCGCGAATTCGCGAGCTAGCGGGTCAAGCGATTAAAGAAAAGTCTGACAAACTCGTTCCGTTCGCAAGATTCATCGTTGAGGATCGTAGAGGATTAACCCTCAAGGAGATGGCCAATATTTTAAACTGGTCCTCTAAGATTTCTCCGCAGCCGCTCTTCCAAGAGTTGGGAATCTGGGTTCAGAAGAACCATCCCAAATTGTTTGAGCGTCTGGATCTTTTGTACAAGATAGCGGATTTCCGAAATCCTGCAATCCACAGAGGCGTCTCTATTGAAACCATCGACAAGACTCCCGGTTGGTGCCGGGCTGTGATCGAATCGCTTAACGGGTAGCCTGTAGCCACGGTCACTGCTTCGGTGACGCGGGCTTTCCCTTCGATGACGAACCCATGGTCAATTGACAACATGAATTGGCCGTGGCGACCTCCCGGTCGCACAACCTCAGGCGCTGTTCGAACGGGTGAATGCATCAAGGGCAGTGGCGAGTGGCAAGTGACGAGCAGGCGGGTCCGAAGACCGCTGGCTAGTGGCAAGCGGCGTAGGGGCAGGGCCCCCGACTTCGTCGGGACAGGTCGCCCTACCCGGCGTTCCGCGTGGCGGGCTGGCGCATCTCTGAAACCGCGATGCCGTGTCAAGCCGATTTTTTGGATTTCTTGTTCTCCTTTGACAAACTCCGCCCTTCGACCTCAGAATGGCCTGCAGCCGGTGAAGCGGAGGCGGG
>Ga0326727_10009416_pt1 | contig 24062 bp, 17 predicted proteins | sample MB2enrmetagenome_FD_207643 | JGI IMG/M metagenome (GOLD analysis project Ga0326727, IMG submission 207643) | Lab enriched peat soil microbial communities from McLean, Ithaca, NY, United States - MB29MY | ecosystem: Environmental > Terrestrial > Soil > Wetlands > Peat | place: USA: New York... | reverse complement strand
TGACCCGTGTCCTCGTCGCTTCCTGACCTTCAAAAAGAAAGAGGTTTCCCCTTCACCCCTTCTAGAAAGAAAAAACTCTTGATATTAAAGAGAGAATCTACCCACTTTAGGGCGGCACGTGCCGGGCTGAAGCCCGCCGCTACGCCCCAGATTAGGACAGTATCTCCACCAGACATCTCTGGCGGAAGACCGGCGGTGGCGGTATAATCGCGCCTCGCGATTTGTTCGGGAGACGATCAGACAGTTCATCAGTTTTTGGAAATGGCGCGACGGGGGTGTTGCCGTAGGCCTCCTAATTGCCAGCCCTTTTGTAACCTCAAGGGCGGGCAGGGAGTAATGCTCGAGAACGGTTTCAGCTCAAAGAGTTTGAAGATTGGCAACGGGAAAGGGATTAAAACTGAAAATATCTAACGTGAGGAGGATAGAATGAGGAAACTTGCGATGGGATTGTTGAGTTTGCTGATGGTGGCCTGTTTCGCGGCTGTGGCTGTTGCGCAGGGCAACCCCCGCGGCACATCGACTTTGACCCTCAAGGGGAAAACGATTTCAGTCGACTACGGGCGGCCCTCGCTCAAGGGACGCACTACGGATGAGTTGCTCGGCATGTTGAAACCAGGGGGTCTGTGGCGATTAGGGGCGGACAGCTCCACGACCTTTAAGACTGACATCGACCTGGCTTTTGGTGACGTTACGATCCCTGCCGGGGAATATAGCATTTGGATGCAGCGGCAGAAAGATAATTCCTGGAAGCTGCTTTTCGACAAGGAGCACGGGCAATGGGGAGAGCCCGCTCCCGATCCTTCGCAGTGTTTCGCGTCTGTGCCTTTGAAGGAATCCAAGCCTGCGAAGTCCATTGAGATGGTAACTCTAACCCTCAGCAAAGCGGGCGCTGGTGGGACGCTCCTGATCCAGTGGGGCACTTTGAATGCGGCTGCCAGCTTCAAAGCGAAATGACGGGAGAGTTCGGCGTCTAAAGATCAAGGCTGAAAGTATCGATACAGAGGAGAATGAAATGAAAAATTTTGCGATGGGAATACCGTGTGTGCTGATGGCGGCCTGCTTCGCGCCTGTGGCTCTTGCGCAGCATCACGCCAGGAACCCCCGGGCCACTTCGACTTTGACCCTGAAGGGGAAAACGATTTCGGTGGAGTATGGGCAGCCCTCTCTGAAGGGCCAAACCATTGAACAGCGGCTCGCCAGTTTGAAACCCGGAGACCTGTGGCGGATGGGGGCGGACACCTCCACAACTTTCAAGACCGAAGCCGACCTGGCTTTTGGTGACGTTACGATTCCTGCCGGGGAATACAGCATTTGGATGCAGCAGCAGGAAGACAAAACATGGAAGTTGCTCTTCGACAAGAAGCACGGCCAATGGGGAGCTCCCGCCCCTCCGGCTTCCGAGGCTTTCGCGTCGGTGCCTTTGATGGAAACCAAGGCGGCGGAGTCTGTGGATTTGGTAACCATCAAGCTGGCCAAGGCAAAGAAGGGCGGCACAATAACCACCCAGTGGGGCACTCTGGAAGTGGCCGCCAGCTTCATGGCGAAAAAACGACAAAAACAGGCCGGAGTCTGAAGTCCGGAGTTCGGAGTCAGAAGCAAGGGCAGCGAGGGCCTGTTTTGGGCTTGGTGTTGAACCCTTTGCGCGTGATTTCTCACCACGATTTTGGAATCGGTAGGCTTCCGGCTTGCTGCTGGCGGGCGCTTCTGATGAATAGCGTGTCCCGTGATCCACGCAGTCTTGTAGGCGCGGGCGAAGCTTTTGGAGTGCAGTCCGTCAACTGACGGATCGCCGCTTTGGCTACTCCCTTTTGGAGTGCGGCGACTCGGCGCCGCTTTTGCTTGCCGCGACTCGGCGCGGCGAGTCACCGACCGCTGACGAGTCAGCGGTAGAAAAAGCGGGAGCAAGCTCCCGCACTCCGAAATTGCACTCCGAAATGGCGATGAAAAGTCCGGGCTAAGGGCACACCGCGTATGCCTCAGGGAATGGGGGCATGGTGAAGGGCTCGACTAGGACCCATGAAAAAACCACACCTCTCGCGTTTCGCCTTATCGCTGCTCGCTGGACTGCTCTTTGTGGCCGGCGCGCATCAGCTCCAGGCTCAGCAAGCGAGCAACAAGGCCCTCGATCTTGCCGGGAACAAGCCGGAGGCGCTCGGCTTCTCGTCCGAGCGACTCGAGCGGCTCCATGCTGCGATGCAGCGGGAAGTGGACCAGAAGCAACTTGCCGGCGTCGTAACCATTCTGGCGCGCCACGGCAAAGTGGTCGAGGAGAGGACCTACGGCAAAAAGGACATCGCGAGCGGCGCTCCAATGACCAGGGACACCATCTTCCGCATCTTCTCCATGACCAAGCCTGTTACCGGCGTGGCCATGATGATTCTCTACGAAGACGGTAAATGGCATCCCTTGGATCCGGTCTCGAAGTACATACCCGAGTTTGCCCATCTGAAGGTCTTCAAGGGCGTGGATGAGAGCGGCAAGATGAATCTGGAAGACCCGGTCCATCCCCCGACCATGCAGGAGCTGATGACCCACACCGCGGGCTTCACTTACGGGGTCTTCGGCGATACTTTGGTCGACAAGATGTACCTGGACCAGCACGTGTGGCAATCCTCATCCCTCCAGGACATGATCGACAAGCTGGCGAAGATCCCGTTGCTCTACCAGCCGGGAACTCGCTGGATCTACAGCGCGTCGATGGATATCCAGGGGTATATCGTGGAAAAATTGTCGGGCCAGTCCCTGCCCGACTTCATGCAGCAGCACATTTTCGGGCCCCTCGGCATGGAGGACACCGGCTTTTTCGTTCCTAAAGAAAAGCGAAACCGGTTTGCCACGCTTTATCGAGAAGACCCGAAAGGCGAACTGATTGTGGATGCAACGCGCGGCTTAACCGCCGACAATTATGCAACGCAGCCATCGATGGCCTCGGGCGGTGGCGGGATGGTCTCAACCGCCGAGGACTATCTGCGCTTCGCTCAAATGCTCCTGAATCGCGGCGAACTGGACGGCGCGCGCGTCCTGGCGCCGGCTACGGTGGAGCTCATGATCACCAACCATCTCGCTCCCAGCCTTATGACGGGCGAGTTCTCAATTCCTCCGGTGACCATCCGGCCTGGCTTGGGGTGGGGTTACGATTGCGCAGTCTATACGGATCCGCTCGCGGCCGACGAAGTGGTTGGCAAAGGCACCTTTCTTTGGTTGGGAGCGGCGGACACTTGGTTCTGGGCCGATCCCACGAACGATCTGATTTTTGTTGGCATGACCCAGCGATTGCTCGGCCCCGGGTGGCCCAATGTGGAGGCGTTGAGCCAACCCCTCGTCTATCAGGCGCTCGTGCAGCCGCGGATGTGATCCTCCGGCTCTTTTGTTCCACACCCAATAAAATATTGGAACTTTTGTTCGGGGAGAGGTGTCAATCATTTGTTGTATGCTTTGAATCGCTGATGGTCCATTCCCTTCACAAACATTCGCGTTTCAAACCATGCTTGCCATTAGCAAAATTTATTGGACTTCATCATTAGTGGGATGTCTACTGTTCTCGTAAATATATCTTCGGAGGTTTGACTCGATCCCATGGTTATCATTGCACTGTTTGGTGGTCTCGTTGCGGGTGGAGCGCTTTTTGCCATTCTAAAAAATAGTGGCAGTAAATCGACGGAAAGCAAGTACACAAAGTTGAACATTGGGTAACCGCGGGGTCCAGCCCGATCGGTCCAGTCCCCAGTAAGCCAACCTTTTCCAAGCCACGCCGGAGAAGATGTCGCGGGAGCGAGGGTGAAGTGTCTCTGTATTAGTAGAAGCGAATTTCATCGATGTCGAGCTGGAAGTTTCCGGGCGGGCCGTCGGCGCGCAGTTCCAAAACCAAGGTGCTCTTGCCGGAGCTGGGGCTGGCAAGCCACGCCGCCGGCAAGCGAACGCTCTGCCATTCGGAGTCGGGGATAAAAGTGAGGGCGGGTGCGGGCAGAGTCGGATCCGCAGGCGTGATCTTGACCTGGAAAAGACGGCTATCGCCGCGCACTTCAAACTGAATGCCGCGGAACCGCGGAGCGCCGATGGGGAGAGTGAACGGGTATCGGGCGGTGACGTATCCCCGGTCGGAACCGGCCTCCATTTCGACGTGCCCTTTGAAGCGCAGCGCATGTCCCGTGCCCATGGCGCCGGGCGAGATCACTTCGAGTTCGCCGAGCGAACGGCCGGGAGCGTTCACATCCGTCGAAACTTGCCAGGTTTTCAGCAGTTTTTCGGCCTCCTCCGGGCTCTCGAAGTCATTCAGCATAATGCTTTCGGCAGGGGCGGCATGTTGCCCGGCCGTGAAAGGCTGGCGGCTCAGAAGCGAAAAGGTTTCCTTCCACGTGGCGGTGAGGTTTCCGCGCTTGTTCATCCAAATCCCCATGATCAGAAAAGGCACAATAAAGGTCAGGGAGACCCACTTGGCGCGGGTGGAGATCTTCTCCTCTTTTTCCCAGCGAAAAAGTTTCCAGGCAAAGAGCAGACCGAAGGTTCCGGAGATGAGCAGGGCCAACATCTCCGCCTGGTGGTCGAACAACGACTGGCCGCCCACCATGATGGCTTGGAACGTGCTGACCAGATAGGTGGCGGGCAGGAAGGCGGCGAAGCGCTGAATCCAGTGGGGAAGCATCGGCAAGGGCACCGTTACGCCGGAGAGAAAGAGCAGGGTGAACCAGATGACATTGTTGTAAACCTGCGCCTCCTGCATGGTGTTGGCCACGCTGGCAATGGTGAGTCCAAATCCGGCGAAAGCGAAGGTGCCGACGGTGACCAGGATGAGGAGCGTGAGCAGGTCGATTTTGAGCGGCATGTGAAAAAACACCACGGCGCAGAAAACCAACATGGCGAGGGTGGGAAGCTCCAGCAGATAGTTCGCCAGCAGACTACTGAGCACCATCGATCCTGGCCCGATGGGCGCCAGACGATAGCGGCGCAGGCTGCCGCGCTCGCGCTGCATCACCGATTGCAGTCCCAACCCCCAGAAGGCGCTCCCCATGATGTTCAGAGTCACCACCGGACCAAAAAAGTAAACCACGGCACCAGGATTGCCCTGCGCAAAGATGCCCGAGTAAACAAAAAGGAAAATAACGGGAAAGAGAAAAGTAAAGAAAAGCGCCGCCTTGGTACGCATCACCAGCTTGATCGACATCAGCGCAATGCGGATTGAGGGAAGCATGTTAGTAGTCGTTCAGTCCGGAGTCCGGGGTTCGGAGTCGAGAAAGCTGAAACGGAATTTCGGCTACGCGCGATCAGAGCCGCAGGGGACGTGTCGAATCGTTGTCATGCGCTTCAGACTCCAGACTCCGGACCCCCGACACCAGACTCCGTCTTGGCTGAGCGCCCACGCAAATAGGAGGTCAGGCCGCCGATGAGGGAAGCGGTCTCATCAGCAAGCCGATTCAGCCTCTGGAACTCTTGTTCATCAAGGTAACGTACGTCCAGCGCCACATAAAGCAACGATTGAACTTCGACAACCGATCCCCTGGCCACGTCCAAAAAACGGGCAAAGTCCCTGTCACTCTTTCGTCCGAACCCCTCTGCGACATTGGACATGGAGGAAACTGCGGCGCGACGGAGTTGATCCGTGAGGCCAAAGTCCTTTCTCAGGGCTCCTTCCGCGCATTTCTTGTAAATTTCGCGAACGAGTTCACGCGCTTTCCTCCAAGCTTGAATATCCTCGACGCGTCGTATGGTAGCCATGTTTTTTCGACTCCGGACTCCGGACCCCGAACAGCGGACTCGGATTGTTACTTCACTCCTCGATTCGTCTGCCGGTCATTTCCACGAACACATCTTCCAGGGTGGGCGGAGCGATGTGGAGGTCCAGCAAGGCGTTGCCTTCTGCCTCCAGAAAGCGCACCAGCGCGGCTACGGCCACGGCGGTGGGTTGCGCGTGGAGAAAATACCTGCCGTCAACTTCGCGGCAATCGAGCACGGCGTCGAGTTGTTTTAAGCGGTCGGGCGAAACGGGCTGGGCCAGCGATACCTCGAGTCGCGTGCCCTGGCTGGAGCGGAGCACCAGCTCCCGCGGCGTCCCCAAGGCGATCACTTGACCGCGGTCGAGGATGGCGACGCGGTCACACAGGCGCTCGGCCTCCTCGATATAGTGAGTCGTCAGCAGGGTGGTGCGGCGCTCTTCGCGAAACCGTTCGATGAGGGCGTAGATCTCGCGGCGCAGTTGGGCATCAAGGCCCACGGTGGGTTCGTCGAGCAAGACGAGTTCGGGGTTATTCACCAGGGCCAGGGCCAAACCCAGGCGCTGCTTCTGGCCGCCGGAAAGCTTTCCGAAAAACGCCCGCCGCTTTTCCGCCAAGCCAAATCGTTCCAGCAGCATTTCCAGGGAGGCGGACTCGCGGTAAAAGCTGGCAAACAAGGCAAGGGCTTCTTCCACGCGGATCTTGTCGGGGAGCACGGTGGCCTGGAGTTGCGCGCCGATACGCTCCTTGAGGGCAGTTGGCTCGCGCCCCGGGTCCATACCACACACCGTTACCGTGCCGCCGTCCGGCCGGCGCAGACCTTCCAGGATTTCGATGGTCGTGGTTTTCCCCGCACCGTTGGGACCCAGCAAACCAAAAACTTCGCCGGCCTGGATTTCGAAATCTATTCCCCGCAGGGCCTCCAGGTCCCCATAATGCTTGCGCAAACCTTCCACGCGCACGACCGCGGAGTGGGCGTCATTCGACATGATGTGAGGAGTTCAGGATAAAGGGTAAAGGATAAGGGGTAAAGGGTAAAGGTTGAGGTATTGATACATACCCTTTAAGCTTTATCATTTGAAGTTTGGCCCCCTATTTGTTGAGATGAGGCGGGAGTGTTATATTGCGCTGTTATCATATGCAGCGATTTCGACCGTGGGACGAGGATGATTTGTCCCTGTCTTGTCCAAACGGTGAAAGCTTCTTGGGGTGAGCAATGAAGATCTTAGTTCTAAATTGTGGAAGTTCTTCCATCAAGTTCCAGCTCATTAATACGGACAGCGAGCTGATTGAATCCAACACCGACCGCACCATTGCCAAGGGAAGTGTGGATCGTATTGGGACGGACGAAGCAACCGTGAAGGTGACCGTTCCACCCAATCCGACCAAGTCCACGACCGAAGAGATTCTCGATCACCAGACGGCGCTAACCCAGGCGATTGCGACGCTGAAGGAATGCCACGCGATCGCGGACATTTCGCAGATTCAGGCGGTGGGGCATCGGGTAGTGCACGGGGGCGAGCGCTTTTCAGCTTCGGTGATCATTGACGAAGGAGTGGCCGAGGAAATCCAGAACTGCGTGGAGTTGGCGCCGTTACACAACCCGCACAATTTGCGGGGCTATTACGTGGCGCGTAAGGTGATGCCGCAAGTGCCGCAAGTGGCGGTGTTTGATACGGCCTTCCACCAAACCATGCCGCCGCACGCCTATATGTATGGACTACCTTACTCCTACTACCGGCGCTACCACATCCGGCGTTACGGGTTCCACGGCACTTCGCACCGCTACGTAGCGTTCCGCTACCGGCAGCTTTTCGGCGTGGGGCGCGACGAGGTGAACCTGATTACCGCGCATTTGGGCAACGGCTGCTCGATCACGGCGATTGACAAAGGCCACTCGATTGATACCTCCATGGGATTCACCCCGCAGGAAGGCTTGCTGATGGGCACGCGCTGCGGCGACATCGATTCTGCCGCGCTCTTCTACATCATGTCGAAGGATGAATTGACCTTGCACGATATGTCCACTCTGCTCAACAAGTTCTGCGGCCTCTATGGAATCTCCGGCGAGTCGAACGACATTCGCGACTTGCTGTCGGCATCTGCGAAAGGTGACGAGCAGGCGAAACTGGCGCTCGAAGTTTTCTGCTATCGCATCAAAAAGTATATTGGCGCTTACAGCGCGGCGCTGGGACACGTTGATGGAGTGGTCTTCACCGCCGGGATCGGAGAGAATTCGCCGTACGTGCGCGCCCTGGCCTGTGAGGGGCTCGGCGAATTGGGAATTCAGATTGACCCGGAACGAAACGAGGCGATGGTTGGCAAGGAAGGTGAAATTTCAGCCGAGGGCAGCCGCGTACGAGTCATGGTGATTCCTACCAACGAGGAACTCCTCATCGCCCGCGACACCTTTCGCGCCGTGCGCGGCATACCGAATCCGCATTGATAGTCCGAGGTCCGGAGTCCGAGGTCCCTTGTCGAAGACTTCGGACTCCGGACTCCGAACCCCGGACCTTCTTTTCACCGCGCGTACTTCACCGAACAGCCATAAGGATGGGTGACCGGCGTGCTGACCGGTTTCCCCGCCATAGCTTCTTGCAGCGCTGCCGACACATAGTTGTGAGCTGAGGCGATGTCATCCGCATCGGCGGTCGACTTGTCATCGATGGCGCCGTCATAGATGAGCACCCCTGCCGGACTGATGACAAACATGTGCGGTGTGTTCTTTGCGCCGTACAGATGTCCCAACTGCCCTGTGGGGTCCAGCAGCACCGCCGTGGGTGAGGCGCTGACTTCTTGAAGATAGGCGTTTTCCTGATCGGCGGTCATGTATCCTTGTTGTCCGGGCGCGGAAGAAATCACCGTGAACCAAACCACGCCCTTGGCGGTCCACTCCTTCTGAAGGCGCTGCATGTTGCCGCTCACGTAATGTTTGTGAGTGTAGGGGCACTCCCGGTTGTGCCACTCGAGAACTACATATTTCCCCTTGTATTGAGCGAGCGTATGGGTCTGGCCGTGGGTGTCTTGCGCGGTGAAGTCCGGTGCAGGATTCCCCGGCTGGACAGCCCAGGCCGTTGCCGCCATGAACCCCACCAGACTTGTCAAAATGAAGCGAGCGATTCGGCGATTCATCATTCAACCCTCCCCAAGTTGGATTCCATGAGTCCGCTAGCTATTTCGATATGGTCACGGGCGCCTCGATCACATAGCCCTGCCCCGCTGCCAAGACTAACACCCCACTCAGGCGTGGGGGTGGCTTAAGCAATTGGTCCGACTTTTGCATTTCGATCCGTATGCCGCGAGAAGACGGGCTTGCCTTTTGCGGAGCGGCATTCTCAATTTGGTTTGGTTCGAGGGGAAAGAAGGTGGCTTCCGTCTCCGGTTTTCCGGTATCGATATTGAGCACCACCAGATGTTTATCCAAGTGTGCCGTCACTTTCCAGGATGGGGGCGTCGGGCGCGGCAAATCGGCCCGCGCTTGGGCAAAAAGAGAATGCAGGGGCGATGGCGGCCTGGCCGTTCCCTTTCGGATTGGAAGCGTCAATTCTAAAGCGGCGCGGCCCGGAACGCAAATCTCGCGACAGACCAACCAGTTCACCGTGGCGCTCAACGGCACGTCGGCCCCCCCACCCAGGCTTGCCGGGGGTCGGATCTCCACCGGAAGCAGCACCTCGTCAGGATAGCCATAATCGATAAGCGAATGGTCTTCGATCCGGCGTGGGATCGGCCAAAGCAGCGAGCCGGCTTGAAATCCTGCCGGAAGATTCCACTTCACTCGGGGGGGTTCGCCGGAATCCCCCGGGTTGGTCCAGTAGATATGCCAGCCTTTTTCAAGTTGGAAGTGCAAACCCACCCAGAAAGGCCGTGCCGGCTGCACCGAAGTTTGCTCGGCAATGAGCTCGACGGTTCCATGCGGTTGCGTGGTGGCCGCGACGCTGCCCGGGGCCGCCAACAGGCTTAGGAACGGGACCAGCAAAAAGGCGCCACCGCGGATAAAATCGAGATCCGAGTTCAACCCGGGGCCCCGGCGCAGTGCAACACACATGATGAGAGTATAGATGCTTCGGCATGGGGGTCTGGTTACACGCCAGGCTCCGGAATTGCTACCTGCCTGCGTCCCTCGAATCACCCGCCATGGGGACGGGTGCGTGACGGCTTCCCCCTTGGCGCGCGGCAAGCGTGCCCCTTTCCTCCCGCGAGTCAGCCGCCGGCGCACACCGAACTGGACGATTGCGGCGTGAGGTAGTACACTGCGCGCGGCGCTTTCACCTGGCGGCAGGATTGAGCTGCCATGGGGAAGTCAGCCCCAAGGAGCATGATTGGGCTGTGTAAATAGTTAGATAGGTTATACTGTTGATGAACATTGATGACTCCATTTTGCCGGAGCAGCAGAAGCCTTTGGCCGGTGCCTGCCACCATCAGTGGCAGAATCAGGAGGGCTCTTACGTGGTGGCGCAGCTTTGCGAGCTTTGCAAACTCTACCGGTACAAAAGCAGTGCCACGGCGGATTGGGAATATCGCGCACCTATTCCCTTTGGGCGCGCCCCGACGGAATGAGGCGCTAGGAAGCCCGGGAATCGGGGGTTGGGGATTGGGGTGAAACCCGAAACCCGAGTTACGTGTCCCTGGTTAAGGCGACCGCCGCTCTCGAAGTAAACTTCGAGCCTCGGTAAGTTCGTCAAGGTGGTGGGCGACCGTTAGAGGAAAGTTTATCATCGTCATAGAGTTGAACCCTGCGCTGTGGCGTGCAAATGGCGGTTATGCCACACCCGTGCCAGGGCGCAGCAAGTCGATACGCTTCTTGCCAGCTCGTGGTATACTCTGGCAAAGTTAGTGTCGACGGGAGCGACATGAAGACCTGCCCAACTTGCCAAGAAAGTTATCCAACCACTTACGCTGTTTGCCCGGCCGATGGCAGTCCCCTGGAAGAAATCGGGACCTGGGCGGATGGGAGTGTTATTCGCGGGAAATACCGCCTGTTGGCCAAGGTGGGGCAGGGTGGTATGGGTTCGGTATACAAAGCGCTGCACCTGGCATTTGATGAAATGCGGGCGATAAAAGTGATTGCCCCGGAACTCCTCACGGACGAGCTTTTCGTCAAGCGGTTCAAACACGAAGCGGTCATTACCCGCCGGCTTCAGCACCCCAACGCCGTGCGGGTCGACGACATTGACGAGGCCGAAGACGGCCGGCCCTTCATCGTCATGGAGTTCATCGAAGGAAAGAGTCTGAAGAAGCTCATCCGCGAGGAAGGCCCACTGCCCTTTCAACGTGTGTTGTCGATTATCAAGCAAGCCGCGAGCGCGCTGGATGCGGCGCACAAGCTGGGAATGGTGCATCGCGACATCAAGCCGGACAACATTGCGTTGGTGGATACTTCCGAAGGCGAAATGGTCAAGGTTCTCGACTTCGGCATTGCCAAAGTGAAAGAGGCGCGGATGGGCGAGGCCGCCGGCATGACTTTGACGGGCGTCGGCGTGGTGATCGGCACGCCGCAATACATGTCTCCGGAGCAGGCCATGGGGAAGCGCGGAGATGAATTGGATGGCCGCGCCGACCTTTACTCCCTCGGCATCGTGATGTACCAGATGCTCACCGCGGATTTACCCTTCAAGGCCGATACCACCATGGAAATGCTGTTGGCCCACATGCAGAAAGCGCCGGCGCCCATCGGTGAGTTGCATCCGGAACTGCAAGTGCCGGAGAATGTGGCCGCCCTCACCATGCGCCTGCTCGAAAAGAACCGCGACCTGCGTCCGGCTTCTGCCCGCGCGCTGATCCAGGAGATTGTGAACATCGAACAGGATGTGTCGAGTCCCGGCAAGACGCGGGTTTTGACGACGGACGACCTGATTCGCGCCAACGAAAGCCGGGGTCCCAGCGGCGGCGATCGAGGCGCAGCAGGAGTCGCCGTTCCTCCTCGGCCACCGGCGCCCCCGCCGCCACCAGTTCGACCGGTCGAGCCCCCCAAGCCCGTGCCACCGCCAGTGGTCCGCCCGCAGGCGCAGGTTGTAGTCGCTGCCCCCTTGCGCCCCCAACCTCCCGAATCCCACTGGGGAATGTGGGTAGCGCTGGCCATATTGCTGCTGGCCCTCGCCGGTGGGGGACTGTATATTGCTACGCGTCAGTCGGCTCCTCCGCCGGAGCCCATTCCCAACCCCGCGCCGGCGGCGACTCCGACTGAGACTCAGACTCCTACACCCACACAGACGCCCCCGCCTTCGCCAACGGAAACGCCGACTCCCACTCCCGAACCGGTTGCCAATCCCGCACCTCCCACTTCGGCCCCGAGTTCCGAGCCCACTTCCGCGCCAACCCGGCCAGCGCCTAAGCCCAAACCCACGCACAAAACGGAAGCTCCGCCACCTGTGGTCACGCCCGCTACCCCGGTAGTCGACACAAAGGCGGTCAAGGCGAAGATTACCATGGGTGATTTCCACTACAAACGTTATGAATACGATGATGCCATCCAGGCTTACCGAGAGGGCTTGAATTTGGATCCTTCCAACGCCGATCTTCGTCAGAAACTCGAGCAAGCCATTAAAGTCTGCAAGACGGAGAAGGCAACTCTGGGCGAAAACTTCAAGTGTGGGGAGCCCTAAAGGGCGTAGCTCGCTACGATTAATCCCTCCCGCAGTCTTGACGAGTCTCACCGATAGCGATATAAAAAGGGCGATGTCAATCCCAGGGGCCACACGCATGGGTTCGCATTCAGGGGGAAAGGGCATCCCCAAGGCTATCGCCCTGCTGCTGGCGTTGCTGGCGGCCATCGCCCTCATTCCTACATTCGGAATCGCGCAAAGGGCACCCAAGAAGCTCGCCAAGCAGGACGTGATCGATCTTCTGACCGGCGACGTGCCCAGCGACCAGGTGGCGGAGGAGGCGCGGAAAGCGGGTATCTCCTTTCAAGTTACCGCATCCGTGGCCAAGGAAATTCGCGACGCCGGTGGATCGGAGGACTTGATTAACGTGCTGCGAACGCTGGCGCCCCGCGCTCCTGCGGCGCCCGCCAGCGCGCCACGCACTGCCCCTGCCTCCTCTCCCCCCGTGCTGGTGATTGAGTCCAGTCCCGGCCAGAGCCAGGTGTACATTGACGATGAACCGAAGGGATCGACCAGCCCGGAGGGCCGCCTGAAGTTGACCCAGCTTGCCCCAGGAGATCACCTTGTGCGCATCTCACTGACCGGTTTTCAGGACCACGAAGAGACGGTCACGCTCGCAGCAGGAAAAGTTACCACCGTCGCCACCACGCTCCAGCCCCCCGTGGCGCCTCCGGTGTCTTCCCCACCGCAGCTTCCGCAGACGGAAGAGACGCCCACTGTTCCCGCGCCGCAGCCCTCGTTGCCTCCCACCCTCTCCCGTATGCCGCATAACGGCTTCGTGTCCTTTAGGGTGGCCCACGACCACAATCGGAATGGCAAAGACTACTGCGTCGGGGTGATGTCCGTTGGCAATGGAATGATTTATTATAAAGCTGACAATGGAGTTCATGTTTTTGAAATACCCTTGAACTCGGTCCGAGAGGCCCGCCGCAACATCACGTATCTCGTCAAGCTCGGGGCATTTCATATTCGCCTCAAGAAGGGCACGAATTTCAACTTCGTGGCCATTAATCGACAAACCCAGCCTCAGCCCCCTGACCCGGTCCTGACCGCCATCGATAATGCCAGGGGAAATTAGCCCCACCTTGTTTCCCCACCCTCTAAAGCGATTCTATGGATGTTTCTGAACCATGGCGGGCAATTTTCCTGGTTCCCGTCAATTCGAAAAGGATACAGCAGCAAGACGCCAGCGTCCTGCCGGGCACCCTAGCTCCTTGCAACAATTCCCTTTCTTTTCATCGACATCGTTTCAAAATGACTCTAACTCATTTGTTTTCATCAACATCGTTTCAGGCACCAAAACTGACATTTTTTCACCGTTTGTTTTCAATAACATCCTGAACCTATTCCCGCGAATATAGTATGTTTTCGAAGGCCTCGCGGCCTAGCAGCCGTCTAACCCTTTGCATTTCAATAACATAGATTTTTTGGTGAATTCGCCTCACCACCGATAACTCCTCTGTTATGCGGGAGATCGTTTCAAACGTAGCCCTTCCTTTTATTCGCGCGTTCAGTCTCCCGTCTACCGTCTAATGCATGCCATCTACCTTCTCCCCCCTGACAACTGACACTTGATACCTGGCACCTCTGCCTTCTCCTGTCTCCTGCTTCTCCCCCTGGCACCTATCGGTGCTGCGCGATTTCACTCCAAAAACAACCCCTCCAGTTAATAGCACAGCATGAACCATACCATAGTCTAGGCACATGGCCACAAGATTCCTACGGGTAGGAAAGAATTTGCGAAAAGTCGTCAAAATTTCCTACCGGTAGGAAAGGGGTTTCGCGGAATTTGCCCTCTCGCTAACTCGAACCTCTTACCACAATTTCGGAGTGCGAGAGCTTGCTCCCGCTTTTTCTACCGCTGACTCGTCAGTGGTCGGTGACTCGCCGCGCCGAGTCGCAGCGAGCCAAAGCGGCGATCCGTCAACTGACGGACCGCACTCCAAAAGCTTCGCCCGCGGCAACAGACTGCGTGGATCACGGGACACGCTATTCATCAGAACGGCCCGCCAACAGCGACCGGGAAGCCCCCCTTCTAAAATCGTGGTGAGAAATCACGGCTAGCTTGCTGAAATACCCGTCCCACTTAGGGACGGCCTGGGTCGGGGGCTTGCATGGTGGAGGAGTTATCCCGCCTGAAACCCTTAATGGGCTTGTCGCCCTCTCTAACGATCACATATTCATCGGCGGGCAGATCCGCCTTTTGACACTTTACCGTGCGGAGGGCGTCGTTGCCGGCCAGGATGAGCACCATATGGGCAGCATCCAACGGGTTCTTTGCGGCCAGGATCAGTCCTTCGCGTTCGGAGGCGTGCGCGACACCATCGATCTTGAAGGCAGCGGCCTCATAACCGAGACCGAGCCTTCCGGACCAGAGGGCGAGCGCGGAGTTGGCCTCCGGGCGTCCCACAAAGACTACATCGCGGTGGCAAAGCAGGTCGTCCGGAGCTTCGAAATCTTTGTAAATCGGCACGCGGCTTTCGTAGCGATCGAGGAAGCGGTTCTGCATTTGTTCGGCCGCGTATCGGTTCGCGCCTGCCTCACGCAGCGTGCCGTAAACGATCACGGCGGAGGCCAAGCGGCGCCAGATGTCACTGGTGAGATAGGCGGGACCGTCGGGCAGTTCAATCGGATGGAGGGGAACGCCAGCCTTATCAAGGAATGACTGCGCGGTCACGGTCTTGGTGGTATTGGTGGAGAAGTAGTCGTTCATCAGCTTGAGGAAGGCGTCGTCGCCCATCTTCTGGCGTAGGGAATCGAGGAACAGGAGGCCCTTGGTCCGCTCCCGGCGAAAATGATTCGCAGGGGTATCGGGGGTCAGTTCAAAACCGCGCCAGGTAGCACGTTGGGCGCTCAGCGCTTCTTCCGGATCTTTGGACTGAAGCACGTACTTGTACCCGGCGGACCCGGCGACGAACCAGATGTCCGCGTCGGAGGCGGGCAGTATCCATCCTTTCCAGAGGCGGTCTTCATAGGATGGGGGGTCTGAGACCTCAGCGTTCGTGTGGTCGGGCAGGTCCATGGACGCCGCCAGGCGGGTCTTTTCGTTTTGCTGAAGGGTGCGCGCAAAGTTACGGAAGGCTCTCCCTGAAACAGGTAGTAACCCGAGGGATAGAGGCCCTCATCCTTGGCGTAGTCCCACTTTTGGGGCAGCCACTCGCGTTGGTTGGGCTTGCCGATGGCGGCCCACACCATGAGGCGGGACGCCATGTCCGTGGTCGCGACCTTGGCATCCATGGTGCTGGCGCTCACGAGGGGCGCCGTGCGGAACGCGAGAAATCCAAACTGCTCGTCGATCTGGCCGCGATAATTGCGGTAGAGCTCTTGCCAGGCAAGGTCGCGGGGGCCGGGCACGTAGGGAATATAGTCAGGACCGCCCTGCGGATCGGGGTAGTTTTCCAGGCGGACGTTCAGGTCTTTGGCATTATTGTCGCCCCAATAGAAGCCCGGCGTATCCCCGAACCATTCCTTCTTGGAGCTACGCCACAACCGGGTGTGCTGGGTCCCGAGGTCATAGATGGCGATTTCATTCGTTTTGGCGTCGCCCATGATCCATTCGTTGGTATAAAGGCCGTTATTTCGAGTGCCGAGGTACCGAACAACCTCGTCGATGTTGCCGCCATACTGGATCGCCATGCGAGCGCGAGAGGCCACGGGGGTGCCTTGAATGTCGAACGGCGTTTGGTCAATGGTGGTTTCGGTGAGGACCACTCCCGCGTCATTTTGGTACCAGTCCGTGCCGCTTTCGATGCCGCCAGGGTAGCTTTGGATGAGCATGTGATGGCCCGATGCCGGTTTGATGTCGAGCCAAACATTGGTCTGCTCGGCAAGCGTCAGTCCCCACCAGGTAACGTGTCCGATCACCATCTTGCCGTCGCGTGTGGCAGGGCCGGTTGCGGCAAACGCGCTGCAATGGTCCCGCGCGGAATCGCGTTTGCGATCCGCGTAGGGAGGCTTGTCAAAGCCGCGGCCCTCGAGTCCCGTGGGAGTGGTGGAGACGGCGCTGGCAAGCTCGCCCATTTCCACCGTGACGTTGGCCACGACGATGTCGGTGAGATCAATGCGCCGGTCCTGCCAACGGGCGCCGGCGTCGGAGGCGCCATCGGCAATGCCTCGCATCTCCTCGAGAATTTCGTGGTCGAAGCCGCGCAGGAAGAGGGCATCAGCGGTGGTGCGATAGTCCCGCCAGTGCTCCTTGTCGCCGAGAGTGGCGGCACAACGCTCAAGATATTCTGGAATCTCACGGGCCATCAGATGGCCATGCTGGTATCCCCGCTCGTAGGGTTGTCCTTCAATGTGAAGATAGATCCAGCCGGCGGCGGCGGTAGGCTGGGCCAAATGTCTGCACGGCTTCCCGAGCCGGCCAGTCGTCTGCGGAGGAAATTTCATCGAGTTGAATGCCTTCGAACCACGCCCTGCCGCTGAATGAGCCACCGTTGCCGACCGTTAGAAGGATCTGGTCGCGGGTGCGGCTGGCGACAAATCGCAGGGTGAGGTGAGTCCACGGTTCGGTGCCGCCCACCGAGGCTGAGTGAACGTCGAAAGGCATGGAGTCCATGGTGAGCGTGGCGCCGGAGGCAATGGGGGAGCGGTCCAGATCGCGCACTTCCAAGGCTCCCGTGCGCACCCAACCGCTCAACTCGTAAGGCTTGCCGAGAGCAAGGGTCAAGGGCGCCAGGCGAATGCACGCGTCCGGCGAGCCGCCATCGCGCTCGACGCGGAGGGAGGGGTTATGCCCGTGCAAGACGGAGGAGTCCGAAGTCGCGGAACCACGAACCACGGTCCAATCCTGGTTGGGCTTGTGGAAAGAGGATTGGAACAAAGGCGTGGTGGCCTGGGCCGGCACTGCCATAAGCAGGTAGCACGTGAGAGAAAGCACTTGCCACCTTCTTGGCAAACTTACGGGCGAAAGCAAGGTGCGAGATGCTGGGCTTTTGACCGAAAATTCCATTCTGAACCCCGATGCCCAGTATTGTATCAGCCCTAGCAAGCGTAGCAGGGAACATCGCGCTTGTTCGCCTGGACCTTGAGCCGGGCGATGAAAGGTTCGGGCAAGCGCAGGGAAAGCGCTCGGCGAAGAGGTTTCAGATTCGGCCCTACGGCTGCAAGGCGGGTAGGGAAAATCACTAAACGAGCAGTCTCACGGTGCGGGCACGAGCGCAGCATTAGATTCCGTCGAGGGCGCACTCTGAGTGGTGCCATTCGAAGCTATGGCGGTAACCTTATAGTAGTACGTTGTCCCGCTCGCCACTCCGGTATCCAGATACGTGCAAGTGGTGGACGGCGCGCAACCCGTGGCGACATCGGTGGCGTAAAGCGTCTCTCCCCCTGAAGATATTCCCCGGAAAATATCATAGCCCACTACCCCGGCGGTCGGGCTAGCGGTCCAGGTTAGAACCACATCGTGGGCTGCTGTGCCTGTTAGGGGCACCGTCTGAGTGCTGCCCGGCACGTTGTTGTTGTTGTCCGTGAAGATGAGCGCCGAGTTGCGGGTAAGCGTGCAGTAAGGACTACTAGGGCAGAGAAAATCTGTAGGCATGAAGGTCACGGTGACAGTGCAGGTACCGTTGTTGCCCGGCACCGAGCCGCTGCTGCAGCCGTTATTCACAACAAAGTCGAGGGGATTGGGATAGGTGATACTTGCCGACGCTAACGCGATGCTGTTGATGGTCAGGGTCGCATTGCCCGTATTAGTTATGGTGATGGCCTGAGCCGTACTGGGGATTGTTATGGGCTGGCTGGTAAAGGTCAGGCTCGCGGGGGAAACAGTTTCCGGGGCCGTGCCCGTGCCGCTCAGGTTCACCGTCTGTGGGCTATTCGTGGCGCTGTCCGTGAAGGTCAAGGAGCCCGTGAGGTTCCCGGCAGTGGGAGGCGTGAAGGTCACGCCGACCGTGCAATTCCCATTCACCGCGAGCGGACTTGCGCCTGCGCACATATTGGTTGCGGGTGGGATTGCAAAATCGCCGGAAATCCCGATGTTGGTGATGTTCAAAGTCGAAGAGCCCCCGTTGGTCAGGGTGACGGTCTGAGCCGCAGTGGGTGAAGGCACCGCCTGGTTACCGAACATCAGGGTCGTGGGTGAGAGGCCGGCCGTCCCCACCGTGCCTGTACCGGTAAGAGTAGCAGATGCCGTGCCGCCGCCGGAAGAGTTGGTGTAGGGAACGCTTAGAACCGCGCTACGAGACCCGGAGGCAGTGGGTGCAAACGTGACCGAGATTGTACAACTGGTGGTTACCTGGCTACCTGCAGAACACGATCCACCACTGACCACATTAAAGTCGCCGGGGTTGGAGCCGCCGTTCACCTGAATTGACGTCATGGTTATCGGGTTGCCAATGACCTTCAGAGTGAGTGTCATGGCTGCGCCGGGCGTGGCCGTCGGGGTAGTAACGGCCTGGGCGGGGAAAGCCAAAGGCGAGGGCGAGAGGTTGACAGCGGAACCGGTGCCGGTGCCAATTAAGTTCACCGTTTGCGTGGCCGGATACGCATTGTCGTTGATGGTGATGGATGCATTCTCAGTTGTCGCAGGAGTAGAAGTAGGCGTGAAAGTCACGCCAAACGTACAACTGCTTCCAACCGGGACAGAACTGGTGGCACAGGTGCTGCCCGCAAACGAAACTGTGAAGTCGGCGGCATTCGTGCCCGTTGGGGCGGAGACGCTGGAAATGGTTAGGGGCAGATTGCCCGTGAGGTTGCTCACGGTAAGCTGCAGCGTCGTCGGCGTCGATATTGTTACGTTGCCGAACTGCAGGGGTGAGGGCGAAGGCACCGCTACCGGACCGGAACCCGTGCCGCTCAGCATCACCGGTTGTGTGCTGTTAGCGACGTTGTTGCTGTTGTCCGTGAAGGTCAAGGTGGCCGACAGCGGGCCGGGGGTCGCAGGCATGAAAGTGACGGTAACGGTGCAGGTACCCCCGTTAGCCGCCACGGAAGAACTGCCGCATTGAGGGGTTGGAAAGTCAGTTGTATCGCTCGAGGTCGGCCCGCTAACGGTCAGCGCCACGTTGCCTTGGTTGGTCAGGGTAACGTTCTGAGTAATGGGCGTACCGAGGGGTTGGGAGCTGAAGGTCAGACTTCCGCTTACGGGAGAAGTAATGCTCGCGAAGGGAGCATTGCCGATACCTCTGAGGCTCACAGATTGCGTGCTGTTAGGGACATTTAAGGCATTATCCGTAACAGTCACCAAGGCGGTACGGGTTCCATAAGTCGTCGGCGCAAACGTTGCGTAGATCGTGCAACTCAGGCCCGCTCCCAGGGTACCTCCTCCGTACGGGCAGGGATTGGAACCGCTGCTGGACAGGGGAAATTGGGTGGTATCTGAGCTGACGATGCTGGTGATGGTTAAACTCGTGTTCCCATTGTTCGCAAGAGTAGAAACAGCCTGCACTGAACTCGGAGTCGGAGGCGTACTTACGCTCTGGCTTGCGAACGCATAGGAGGTGGGTGAAGGAATAGCGGTCGGACCTTGGCCGGTCCCGGACATGGTCACTATTTGCGGACTGCCCGTAAGAGTATCGGCAACGCTGAGCGTGCCCGAAAGCAGGCCGGGGGATTGGGGTGTGAATTTTACGGTGACCACGCAATTCCCCACATTGGGCGTCAGCGTGGCATTCGTGCAGGAGGTACTGATCAGAGAAAAGTCGGTGGTATCGGAATTGGTGACGCTGTTGATCGTAAAGTTGGAAGAGCCGTTATTGGTCACCGTGACGGTCTGCGGCGCGCTGGTTGCGCCGGTATTGGTATTCGGGAAGCTCAGGCTCGTGGGGGTGAATACGATGCCTTGCACGCCCGAACCCGCCAAGCTGACCGCTTGGGGGGTGCCCGGGGCATTATCGGCCACGCTGATCGACGCGGTATAGGATGCTGTGGTGGCGGGAGTGAACGTCACGTAGATCGTACACATCGAGCCCGCCGCCAAGGTGGACGTTCCAGTATACGTACATGCGCTGGTACCGCTGGTGAGCCCAAAGTCCGTGGGATTCGTGCCGACCAGTGTAATGCCCGAGACGGTCAAATTGGCATTCCCGGTGTTCGTGAGGGTGATGGGCTGAGCCGAACTCGTGGTTCCCTGGCTCTGACTGCTGAAGGTATAGGAGGTGGTGCTGAAGGTGGCCTGCGGACCAGCGCCCATTCCGCTCACACTCACGGTTTGCAGGCTGCTCGCCATGTTGTTGTTGTTGTCGGTGATGGCCAAAGAGGCAGTGCGGGCCCCAGGGGCTGTGGGTGTGAATGTCACGTAGATCGTACAACTCGCGCCCGCCCCTAAGGTCCCCCCCGAGTACACGCACTGACCGGCGCCGCTGGCCAGAGCAAAGTCGCTGGGGCTGGAAAGAGCGATGCTGCTGATGGACAGGCTGGCGTTGCCGGTATTGCTGAGCGAAATGGTCTGGGGCCCGCTCGTCGTGCCCACGTTTTGGGCGGTCGGAAAGTTCAGGGTCAGGGACGAAGGAGTCGCGAGGGGAGCGGTGCCCGTGCCGGTCAAGGTCACCGGCGGGGGGCTGGTCGCAGCGTTGTCCGTGATGGTCAACGTGGCCATCAGGTTGGATCCCGGAGCTGTGGGCGCAAAGGTAACGTTCATCGTGCAACTGCTCCCAGCCGCGACAGGGTTCACGCAAATGCCCAGCGTTACCGAATAATCCCCAGGGTTAGCGCCACCGAGTTGGGCAGCGGTGATATTCAACGGCATGTTCCCGGTGTTGGTAATGGTTAGCGGCAGGGACGGGGGCGTAGGCGTTCCCACAGCAACACTGCCGAAGGTGAGGGATGAGGGGAGAGGGCCGACCACGGGGCCACTGCCCGAGCCGGAAAGAGGGATGTACTGCGGGCTCGGGATATTCGTGGCATTGTCCGCGATGGGCACCGTCGTCCCTGTGCCGGTGCCTGTGCCTGTAACCGCCGCCGTGGTGGTGGGTGTAAAAGTCACGCCAATGTTGCAAGTACCTCCGCCCGCGGCCACGGGGACGCCCACGCTGCAGGTAGTTCCAGTACCCAAACTGAACTCGCTGGAATTCGGCCCTGCCGGCGTAAAGCTGTTAATCATCAATGGCGAGTTGCCGGTGTTGGTCAGTGTAACAATCTGCACTGCACTCGGTGTGCTCAGGGGTTGGGCGCCAAAACTCAGGCTGGTGGGGCTGAATTGAACGACGGCACCCACTCCTGTGCCCGTCATACTCACAGACTGTTGAGCGTTATTAACGCCATTGCTGTTGTCCGTAACGGTCACCGCGGCCATTTGGCTCCCGGTTGCGTTCGGCGTAAAGGTCACGTAGATTGTGCAACCCAAGCCTGATGCTACGGTCGTCCCAGTGGACGGGCACGCATTGGCACCGGTGGTGACATTAAATTCGCCGGAATTCGCGCCCGTTGGGACAATGCTGTTGATGATCAAAGGCGCGCCCCCCTCGTTCGTCAGGACGATGGAGAGAGGAGGAGTGCTCGTAGTACTAACGTTTTGATTGCCGAAATTCAAACTCGGGACCGAGAAGCTAACTAGGGAAGCGGTGCCCGTACCGCTAAGACTCAAGGTCTGCGGGCTGTTGCTGGCGTTACCCGTAAGGGTCAGCAAAGCCATTTCGAGGGTGGGAGGTGTAACTGTAGGTTTAAAGGTCACGCTGATGGTACAATTGGCTCCAGCCGCTACAGAGCCACAGTTGTCACTTTCGCTAAAGTCGCCGGCACTCGTACCCGTCTCGGTAACGGCAGTGGTCATGGTTATGTTGCCGGTGTTGCTCAGGGTAGCCGTCAAAGCGGAGCTCGCCACACCGAGCGTCTGGCTCCCAAAGGCCAAGGTTGTGGGTGACAGGCTGGCAACGGCAGCGTTCCCCGTGCCCGTGGTGTTGGCTCCAGTTAAGGTCACGGTTTGCATGCTGTTGGGCACATTGTTGCTGTTATCTGTGACGACGAGCGTCCCCACACGGGGTCCTGCGCCAAGGGGAGTGAACGTGACGCTGATTGTGCAAGTAGCGGGGCTCGGGCCCAGAGTACTGCCGCAGGTGGTGTTAGCTACTGCAAAGTCCGCGGCATTGGTGCCAGCGAACCCGATACTTGCAATGTTCAAAGTTGCGTTGCCGGTATTGCTCAGGAGGATTGCGGCGGGTGAGCTGGTCGTGCCCACCCCTTGGGGACCGAAAGGCGGCGGGGGGGCTGAGGGGGTTGAAAGGCTCGCAGAAGGGGCTCCGCCCGTGCCCGTTAGACTGACGGTCTGCGTGCTGTTGGGCGTCTCGTTGTTGTTGTCGGTAATAGTTACCGCGGCGGTGAAGGTCCCGGCGGAAGTAGGGTTGAACGCCACGGTAATTGTGCAGATGCCATTCGCGGCCAGAGTGCTGGGGCTTACTGGGCAGCTGTTGGTCTGAATAGGAAAATAGCTGGAGTTGGTACCCGTTAAGAGGGTACTGGTAATGCTCAGCGGCGCGCTTCCACTGTTCGTCAGGGTGACTGTCTGGGGAGGGGAACTCGTCCCCACGAGTTGGCTGCCAAAAGTCAGACCGGTGGTGGAAAGGCCCACCTCGGGTGCGACGCCCGTACCGGTCAAATTCACAATCTGCGTGGCGGCGGCGAAATTACCCGTGAACACCACCGAGGCGGTTCGGATCCCGACGGCGCTGGGAGTAAATGTGACGCTGAGCGTGCATTGGGCTGACGGCGCAAGCGAGGTGCCGCAATTGCCGCCCGGAGTATAATCGCCGGCATTGGCGCCCTCTACCTGATAGCTAAAGGTCAAAGTCGCGGTGCCCGTGTTCGTCACTGTGGCGCTTTGCGACGTACTAGCTATACCTACAGGTTGGTTGCCGAAAGTGACGGTTGCGGAGAAACTTACCGAGAAGCCCGCTGTAGAGACAGGAACGGCTGCGGTGGTGCCCCCGCCCGCACAGGATGTTGACCATAAGGCCATTGCTATACAGGCCGTGGCGAGAATCAGTGCATTCCCGCGGTCACGTTGAAGTGCTCTCGTTTCCATACCTGGTAACTCCTTCGCAGTCGTGCTACCTAATCCCGGTCGCGTTCTTGTCCTCACCCATTCGCTGGCCAATGCCAAGTGAAACGTTCAGTTGAGTGTTGTGCAATTAACGGGCACCCCGCGCAAAAGTTCTGGAGAGCTAGCTTCAAAGACAATTCTTCCTTCCAATGGCCGAGAAGGATCAAAGCCAAGTCGGCGGGATCGCCTTGTCAGAAACTCGATCTGACTAGCACGCTGAAGTTGAACGGACGCACCCGCACCCGAAGATGCTTGAAGGATATTTGGCTCCCGGCGCACATGAATTCGCTATAACCTACCCGCCATGTTGATAGACGAAGTTGTGCGCGAGCTTCCCCCTAGGACGTCATATTAACCGCCTTCCTGGCTGCTGTCAACTCTCAAATTGAGAAACCCTCGTTAACCCGGACCGTCTCAGAGGATCTAAAACCCCGCACGGGCCGGTGGCCTCTGCGCCCACCTTTCCCACTTTTGCCTTCAATTCTGATTCTAAAATACAAAAGGCCCCATTTGATTTAAATTTCAAATACCATAGGCTGTGGTATCACTAACCCTGGTATGCAAGGAATGGCAGAAATGGGGTGGCGGGGGAACGCAAGCGCGTAAACTTGAAGCTCACAGGAAAGGAGATCTCTGGATCGAAAGATTCGACTAGGAGCCTGTCGGAGATAGATTTTAGTTGCCACCAAGGTATGGGTGAAGATTATTCCGAAGCAGCGGAATGGTATTATTGACAGAATGGGTAATTGTTGTAAGATGAGGTTATGGGCAAACAGT
>Ga0326727_10009415_pt1 | contig 24064 bp, 23 predicted proteins | sample MB2enrmetagenome_FD_207643 | JGI IMG/M metagenome (GOLD analysis project Ga0326727, IMG submission 207643) | Lab enriched peat soil microbial communities from McLean, Ithaca, NY, United States - MB29MY | ecosystem: Environmental > Terrestrial > Soil > Wetlands > Peat | place: USA: New York... | reverse complement strand
CGCTGCTGTAAACTCAGTGGACGCTTCGAGGATTTCTGGGAGCGCCGCTCCGATCAAATAAAGGCGGCATGAACTTTATCCCCCAAATCTGACGTGCGCCCCCTGGGGACGAACCGAAGGCACCTGGACCGAAGCATACCATCTCCGAATGCGGCGAGTTTCTACCTTCATATGATTTACCTTTGGCTCGCCCCCTCCTGGAAACAGGAAGCTCACCCCCCAAGGGCCGAATGCGCAATGGGCGCCTCGCTTGCCGTCACCGGGGAGGGGGCCCCGAGATCCTTGTGGCCGAGGGTGGGAGGAGGCGCGAGCCTATACCCCAATTTCATCAGGGGCTTCTCGATAAAATAAAAGCTAAGCGCCGCCACGCCGAAGATGGCCACCAGTTGCAAGGGATACCAGGGAATGAACTTGTGGAACGTGAACAATTGCTGCCAGATGTAGAGACTGTACGAAAGCCTCCCAATCCAACGAAGTGCCGGAACCTCCAATAGGCGCCCGAGCCAGGTATGGGGATTTAAAATCGTCGCGACAACGACAAATGGCATGAACGCGGACTGAATTGTTCTACCGGTGGGCGTGCATGTACCCCCCACAACCACAATAATCACGATGATCGCTCCCACCACCCATACCGTTAGGTACTTGGAGAGCCACTTTTTCAGTAGGGGAGACTGGAGAGCGAGGGCGACAAAGCATCCCAGCAAAATACCGTCAGAACACATCTCCGACCGATCCCACATGACCTCCCGCAAGGGGCCCCAAATGTGATGAAAAGCCACCACGCGCCAGATCCATAACCCCAGGATAAGAATCGACACGGTATACCGGGCACGCTTTAAACCGGACAGCGCCAGGAGAGCCGGCCAGACCAGATAAGACTGCTCCTCGATTGACAGGGTCCAATAATGCGCCTCAAAGGGAGTCCCCCCCGGCTCAATATAATTCCGAATAAAACATACTGCGGCAAGCCACTGTTTCCATTGGAATGGCAAAAAACCCATCCAGCCCAACAAGGCGATGAGGACCAGGTAAATCATCGCGGCGGGCAGAATCCTGCAAACCCTCCGCACATAAAACCGTTTCAGGCTGATTTGTCCGAAGCTATTCCACTCCTCCACCAGGCGCGTGGTAATCAGAAATCCACTGATGGCGAAAAAGAGCTGGACCCCTTTCATGGAGGCGCCGTCCAAGATAGAAAGAACGCTGTGAGGCAATCCCCCGTTGTCATTGGCCCAGTGAGCCATGTGGGAAGAAATCACCGCCAGGATCGCGAAGGCTCGCCAGCCATCGAGCGTAGGGAGATACCCTACCGACTTTGCCACCGGTTCCTCCCCTCATCAACATCGGCCACCCCATCCGGAATTTGGACTGCCAGCGCACTTTCATAGATCCCCAGCAAGCGATCTCCGAGCTTGTCCCAAACGTAGGCTTCTTCCACGCGGTGGCGTGCCGCATTTCCCATTCGCGTCCTGAGCTCCCGGTCTGCGTACAGGCGATCCAGCGCCTCCGCAATTCCTATTACCGTTTGCCCCGGGGTTTGAGGAGAAATCTTGATACCGCAGCTCTCCGTTACATGCAACCCCGGGCCGGCAATATCCAGACAAATCACAGGTTTGCCAGCGGCCATGGCTTCCACCACCACCGCCCCCCCTCCGTCACGTAAGCTTGGAAACACGAACGTGTCACACTCGCGCATGAGTCCCAGCAATCCCTGGCGGGGCATCCATTTTTCCAGATTGACTTGCCGTTCAAGGCCCAGATTACGTACCAAACCTTCCAGGCGGACACGCTCAGGACCGTCACCCACAATGGTCAATTTCGCGTCTGCGTGATGCTTGGCAAACAACCCAAACGCCCGAATGGCCAATGAAAACCCCTTAAGACTGAACAACTTTCCCGCTGACAGCACGTGAAAAGGCGCACCAGTGCCCCCCTGGCGGTTCCGGCTTGCAGCAGGGGCTGAGCTTCCCTCCCCGTTTGTCCCACGGAAAATTTGCAAATCCTCGGCGGAGATCCCATTGACGGGAAACAATTGTACCTTACTCTTGAGGCGTGGGGGAACAGCGTCTGCCGCTTCCCGGTTGCAGAGCAGGATGACCCGCGCGCGATGCTGGCCGCGCAAAAAGACGGGATCATGCCGCAAGACCCACTGTCCAAAGCTGCGGAATCGCTCCCAGAGACGCGCCGTAAACGAATACTCTTTAAGGAAGGCCTTCGGCGTGCGTTGCGCTCCCCCGCCCGGCCCGCGCAAATAAGGTACCGGCAGCAGCCCGCCGATATAACTCGCCATCCAGTCATTGGCGTAGGTGAGGTGGTGGAAAGCGTCAAACTTCACCTCCGCGTGGAGTTTTCTCGCCACCCAGTAAGCACGAATCTGCCAGAGGTAAGCATAGAATTGAATTCCGCCCAGAAAGGTCAGGAAGGGGCGGAGCCAGCGCGGCAATTCGACATAGACAAAAGTGATATTCGGCGCGGCCTGGCGCTGCAATTCGGCCTCGATTCCCAGCCGGTTGGAAGCAGACGTCAGCACCCACACTTGGTGAAAGCGCCCAATTTGCTGAACGATGTTCCACCCCAGAACGGCCTCGCCGCCCACGACGGGCACGCCATCCTCGAACAGACAGGCGTAAGCACAGGTCAATATCCGGAGTTTTCTCATCCCACTCGCTTTACGCCGCGGACTTGCGGGCCACCACGTGGAACGTCTTGTCCCACCGCGGAAACTGCTGGATCTGCTTGAAACCCAAAGAGTCAACCAAATTGAGGACCGCCTCGGGCGTTACCCCGGCCGGCAACATGGAGGGATGGATTTCACAGCAGATCATTTCGCATCCAGGTTCTGACAGCGTGTGGCGGAGGCCCTGAATCACCGCGTGCTCATAACCTTCCACATCAATTTTGACGGCGCGGGGGGTGGGCAATTTTTCCGCCGCCACCAGTTCGTCCCCCTGCGCAATTTCCACAACCTGCTCCGCATCGCCTCCGCCCTGGGAGTGCACAAGACTGCCGCCACCAATTACCGTGCCCGTAAACAGCGAGGCTTGGCCCGTCCGTTCCCCCAGAGCCTTGCGATACCATTTGACGTTCAGGGCTTCGTTCAGCTTGAGGTTCTCCTGCAAATGCTCGCAAGTGCGCGCTTCCGGTTCAAAAGCGAAGACTCGCCCGGCGTCCCCCACGGTCTTCGCCAGCAACACCGTGTAAAGCCCCACGTTGGCGCCGATGTCGAACACCATGTCGCCGGGCTTTAAGAACTCCAACACTTGGGCGACAACTTGCCCTTCCCCACCCGCGCCCCCGGTCGACTCCAAAATGCGCAACTCCTCCGGAGTCTGGACGTAGAAGCGCGCCTTGACTCCCGCCAACTCCACCGGAAGAATTCCGTTCTTGGGACGAGCCCACCAAAAGTACAATTTTCGCAGGATGGGCCGCACACCCAGCCATCGGGCCACGGTGATGACTTCGGTTCTATAAGTCAATCGCTTAAGAAAATTCATGCGACTCCACTGCCGTACAGGGCTTGTAAGCGGAACAAAGCTTTACTCTTTATAGTATGCCATGGCCGGGTGGATTCGCGTGAGCCGCAAATCCGCCTTTACGCCGCTCTATCGGCCTTCCCCGCGGTCGGCGGCGAAGCTGGTCCCAACCGGGTTCGGAGTCGATGCGCCACTGACTTGAGGGCAGCGATTGGGCCGGAGTACCCCGCAATCTTCGCCTGAAAGAACAACCCCCCATCATGCTCGTGGACGGGAAGACGGCGAAGATGGTAGGCGTTACCCTTGATCCAGTCCGGCGGATTTGTGCCCGCATCGGTGGAGAGGGCGAAGCAAAATCCCGTCTTCGACAGGAACTCCTCCACCCGCGCATTGTAATGGTTCATAGCGGCGCTTCCACCCGCGTATGCATAGGCTTTAACTTCGCATTGGAGGGCGTCTTCAATCGCCCGCTTGCTCAGCACAATCTCTTCCTCCATATCAGCTTGCGCGAGCTGTCCAACCAGCCGGTGCCAATGGCCATGGGGTTGGAGGTCCATTCCCAAACCCAACATGGCGCGGCAGTCTTCCCAAGTCAGGGGCCGATACCAAAGCGGATTGGAGCCGGGGAGTCGTTGGCACCATTGATCATAAAAATTACATTCGAAGGTGGGGCGGTCGATATAACCGGTGCTCAAGAAGAAGGCTCCCCGCAGGCCACGGGCTTGAAGCTGCCGGGCTGCCGCCAGAGTATTCTGGTAGCCGTCATCGAACGTAATCATCAGATAGGAGCCTTGCGGAGTGCTCCCGGTCTTGACCCACTCGGCAACTTCCGCCACCGAAACGACCTTGACGCTGGACAACGACTGGAGGGCATCGAGCTGACGCGCGAACTGCTTCGGCGAAACGTTGTAAGGGTCATGGGGCGAGCCGGCGGGAAGATTTTCTGCGATGCGGTGATAGCACAAGATGGCGAGCCCGGGTTTTGGCCGCTTGCCGCGCAAAAGGAACATCACCACGCCCGCCAGAGCGCTCAGCCAGAAAACACCCGCCTTGATTCGGAGCCCCAGCCCGCGCATTAGCGCTTCTCCACACACAGATAGTAGTTGTTGCCCAGGCCCGGAAATATGGCCCCGCCGACCTTGTCGGACAAATCCACAAGGGTCTTCTCCATGGGCAACAGGCGGTGATTAAAAGAAAGTAGGTAGTAGCCGTCCGCGAAGCCGTCCGCTCTCACCAGTCCGACGCTCGCGGCCTCACGGCGGAACTTCCCCGGAAACATCACCGCATGGGGAATCCCCGAGACGTAAACGGTCCTGCGGAGGCTCGGAATCAGCGCCCGAAGCATGGGCGCCACCACGGGATGAATCGCCTCGCGCAACAATTGCACCGGATTTCGCAAATTTGGAAAAGTGAGGATGGCAATTCCCTGGGGCCGCAGAATGCGGAATATCTCTCGCAACGCGCGGACACGGTCCGGCAGGTATTCCACCACGCCGATGCAAGTTACCGCGTCGACGCTGGCATCGCTTAATGGAATCTCTTCCGCCGAACCCGTGAAGAAGCGCGCCTGGGAATTAGAGCGCAGCTTTTCCGCCGTCAGGGAATACATCTCGGGATTGGGGTCCACCCCAACGTATTCGTGCCCCATCGCGGTGATTGGGGAAGCGAGCTGTGCCGGGCCGCAGCCGATGTCCGCCACCACCGACGCCGGTTTGACCAGGCGGTCCAATGTTCGCAAAACGCGCGCGGTGCGGCTGGCACGTCCATAGGCCGACAACGTCTTCAGGTCGCCAAAGGTCTCCTGGTAATAAGTCGAACTGACGTTACTGAAAAACTCCTGTCCGTCCATGCCCTCCCCTATACCACATTCTCCCTGGCCGTGATCTTCCGGCCGGTTGAACCGACCGAAACGGCTTCGAATCACCCCTGGCCTTGCTTCGCCAGCGCGAGCAGTTTGGGCTCAAGGTCGCCCACGATTTTCTTCCAGGTGTATTTCTCCTCGATTCGTTGCCGCGCCGCACCCGCCAGGCGGGCGCGCTTGCCGGCATCGCGAAGCAGGCTGATCACCCGGTCGCCAAAATCTTTTTCGGAGTCGGCAATCAGGACGTGCTCACCGTCCGCCACGTCAATTCCCTGGCACCCGATGGTGGTGGCAACCACGGGAACGCCACTGGCCATGGCTTCCAGCACCTTGAGTTTGGTTCCCTCCCCGTACCGGTACGGCGCCACGGCCACCATCGCGCGCGCATAATGCGGCCGGACGTCCTCCACGGTTCCGGTCACGTGAATCCCCGGGGTCTTTTCCAAGTCCCGGATTTCCTGGTTCGGATCGCTGCCCACAATCCAGAATTCCGCGTCGGGAAACTCCCTCCGAACCGCCGGAAACACGTTCTGGGCAAACCACAACGCCGCCAGCCGGTTCCGAAAAACGCTCAAACCTCCGCAAAGAATAATGGCGTGGGAGTCCTTCTGCGCCTTCAACACGGAATTGTAAGAGTCCGCGTCGATCCCGTTGGGAACCGTCCACAGGCCCACTTTCGCCGGAATGAAGGTGCGTGCAAACTCCGTTTCCCGATCGGAAGCGCAAAGAATGGCGGCGATTCGCGAGGCCAATCTCTTTTGAAACCACACCAATTTGAGCAGGTTGAGAAGAGCAAAGGCGCGCATGGCCACGCTGCCCTGGCGCAGGTATTGGCGCCACAAGAGCCCCTCAGACTCATGCTCGTCCAAAACCACGGGGGTGCGCTGCGACGCTCCTCGCGGGACGGAATCCGCCAGAAAGGCAAAGTTGGCGAGAATGAGATCAAACTGCCGCTTGGCGAGGATGGTCTGGATGACCCGCCGGATCTCCTTGCTCCCAAACTTCGAGGCGTTGTAAGGGTAGGGCGAAAACAGCGCCCGTAAACCCGCCTGCAAGGGGTGTGAGCGCTGGGAACTGCCGGGCGGCCGGTAAAACTCCACTTCCCGGCAAAGCGCGCGGACGGGATTCTCCGGCGAGGGAGCCGGACCTGAGTGGCCCGCCAGCAGAAAGATCTCATGCCCGCGACAGGAAAGCTCCTTGAGCATTCCGGATATTCGGATCAAGTTGCCACCATAAAGCGGCCAGGGGAAAAAGGGTGAAAGAACCAGGATCTTCATGTAGATGCAATGGCCCGGCAGGGTTTTCAGCTCTCAATTTTTCATGCCACCGACGGAGGAACCTCTTCGATTCCTTGATGGGGCTCGGCCGTCTGAAGACGATTCGTCGCTAACCGCCAATTCAGAAGCTTTTCCCATGCCGCCTTGGCACGCTCCCTTTGCATGTGCCGATGCAAGGCCATGACATAGGCAACAATCGGAGCGCTCAGCAACCAAAGGGCTGAAAAGTAGGCAAAGGTCGATTCCGTAATGGAGGAAAAGGTCACAAACAGAAAAACCGCAGGAATCTCTGCGGGAATCAATGATTTGTCAACTGGCGGTTTAAGAAAGAAATATTTGAGGATGAAGTACCACACGATCCCCAATCCGATAATGATCGCGAGCCCTCCCAGGAAACCGGACTGGACCACGACGTGCAGGAAGGCATTGTGCATGTGCGTCCCCACAAAGAAGCGGTCGGCCTGGAAGCCGAAACCCACCCAGGGAGACTCCCAAATAAAATGCCATGCCTCCACCCAGGCCTTCGTGCGTCCGGTAAGGGTATATTCAATCTTGCCCGTGCGGGTGATATAAATAAAGAAGGCGGAGTAGAATCCCCAGAAACCCAAAGCCAGCGCGGCGGCAATTCCCAGGAGCATGTTGATGGTACGCTTGGCTCGATCCATAAACAGGATCACCATGGCGCCTAAAATAAACCCCAAGGTTTCCGTACGGCCATTGGCAATGATCAACGCGTACATCGAAGTGGCAAACACCATCCCCAAAAAGATCCGAACAAAAATGTTGCCCTTCCTTATAAGCCCCGCGAACGTCACGAGCGCGGAAATGGCCGCATACCGAGCGAATCCGGTGTTTCGAGTCCCGGTCATTCCCATCATGTCCTTAACGCGGGCGTAGGCGATCACCCCCACCGGGCCGGCTTGCACCTCGCCGACTGCCTTCGGACCGAGGAGGGGGATAGCCCCCAACAGGCTCAGCGTAAAAAGGGTACCCACCACCCAGGTGAGCCTCAGCACATTACGAAGGTCGCGAAGCGGATCCTCCACGGCAACAATCGCCAGCAGAACCAATACTATCGACAGATAGTTGGCTCCATAATACGTCGCATAAATCCGGTCGGGAGATAAGGTGGCAGAAGAAATCATTCCCAGGACGGCGTACAATAACATCAGTCCCAGCGGACCCATGATCCAGGCAACCAGGCGGCTGGATCGCGCGAAGATCAATAAGATGGCAAACCAGGCGGCCACCATGGGGAAAAAAGCCCTTACGCCGTGGATCAACTCCGTGGTATTGGCAGGGAAATCCGGCAGCATGACGTACCCGGGGCCGCTGTTATAGCCCAACCACAGCAGGAGCCACATGGCCATGCCCATGAGGGCATTCGAACTCATCGCCCGTCGCGGCTGGGCAACCTGATCCACCGGAACCGGCCGGCCGGCCCCCCACTTCAACCGCAAATGTTCTGCAACTTCGGCGCCCATTTAAACCTGTTGGGACGTTACTCCCACCCCTCGAACATCTTCAAGGGTTGTTCACCTAAGTAATCCCGGGGTAGAATTGCTATTCAGATAGCTATTCCACCTGAAATTGTATGTTGAGCGAATAAATTTTGCAATGCTCAAAGTGCTAACGCCCGCTGCCTCAGGAATTCTCCGATGGCGCGCCGGACGGCTCCCACAAATGTCTCCACCGAATAGGCGCTTAAGCCCAATCGCAGGCTGACGCGCAACGCCTCTTCCTCCGCTGCGTCGGTCAGGACTGCCACAATTTTTTCCACGGCATCCGCTTCGTCCTCATAGATCAGGGCGGGATGGTTGACGATCTCCACCTGCCCGCCGCCGTTGGGCACGAAGACCACGCAACCGGCCATCATCATTTCCACCACGGCAATTCCGAAAGCCTCGTTTGGACAAGCGTTAATGCCGAAGCGATGGCCCGCCAACAACTCTTTCTTCCGGTCCCCGAGCGTCAAGCCTTCCAGGAACACCCAATCCCGGTAGTTTGCCGCGAGACTTCGCACCTGGTTCGCGTAATCAGAGTCGTCGAGCCCACCCAGAATGTGCAAGTGGACGTCGTGTCCCCGCTCGCGGACCTTGTGGAGGATGCCGATGACCGAATCCACGCACTTTTCCGGCGAGATTCGGCCCAGGCAGACGAAACCCTTATCCCGGACCGCCGCCGGTGTTGACGGAATGTCGAGGGCCACGGGCGGATAGACAACCTGGGAAGGAATCCCATATCTCTGCTGGAAACGCATCGCGCTCCAGCATGAGTTCGCCAAAGTTATGTTCTGCCTCCAGGCTTCCGGCCGGACGGCGGAGATGCGGTCGCAGATGCCCAAATAGATGCGGCGCACCAGCGTATCGCCGTAAAACCACTCCTGGCGCGTTCGATAAGTGGGATGAAGTTCCAATCGCGATTCCTCCACAAAGGAAAGATCGGCGATCATTTGCACTCCCGGCTTACCGAAATCCATGGGGCCGTAACCACTGATCAGGACATCAAACTCCGGGGCCACCCGGCGGACGTAACGCTGGAGGAATCGGCCCTTCAAGCCCGCAAATTTTGACGTGTTCTTTAAACCCCACGGCAGGGGCACGCGCCGGATGGAAAAGTCACCGGGTGCAAGGGAAGTTCCATAGTAGGCGTTCAAGCGCTTCAGGTCGACGTCCGCCATGGAAATCAAGGTAACGTCACACGCGGGTTTCAGCGCCTCGATGGTCCACAGGACGGCGGCCTCGGAGCCTCCGAAACCCAGTCCGGGGTGGATCACGGCGACCTGTGCCCGTGCGGGCGTTTGTTTTTCTCCCGTCATCGTCGTCATATCGACCGGTGAAAGCGCTCGGCCCAGGTGCGCACAAAGTTTTTCACGCCTTGCGGCACCCACCGGCGCCACGTGGGTCCGGATAGATTGGGCGCTCGGATCGCCGTAACCGGAATCGGCGTGTAAGCCATGGGTGCTTGTGCCAGAAGGGCCCGCAAAAGGTAATCGTGATCCCTCACCACCCGCTCCAGCGTGAAGCGATCGCGAATGGTTCGTACTGCCGCTGCGGAAAAAGCCTCCAGGCGCTTTCGATCGGCAGCCAGACCCATTATAGCTCCGGCGATTTCGGAAGCTTTGCCGACCGTGCAGAGGAGCCCGCTGGCTCCGTCATCGACAACGTAATCGGTGGCTCCGGCGATCCTGGAAACAATGGGAACACACCCGCAGGCCATCGTTTCCAACAAAGCCCAGGGGACTCCCTCGTAACGCGAGGGGAGCAGGACCAGGTGCGCCCGCTGCAGAAATGGCAAGAACTCCTCCCGGCGCAGGGTTCCGTGCAAGGTCACTTGGCCGTGGAGATGAGCCTGGGCGAAGGCATCCTCCATGCGTTCTCTATCGGGCCCATCACCAAAAATGTCGAAGTGAAACTCCACCCCCGCGGCAGCAAGGTGACGGGCAATTTGGGGAAACATCATGACCGATTTTGAAACATCATCCAGCCGACCCAGATAAATGAGCCGGAGGAGTCCATGGAAATCGCGGACGGTCCCCGGAGTAAAGGTGGCCATCTCGACGCCACCGGGAATGATCACGCACTTCTCCGGGGGGACTCGAAAGTCCCGAATCAAGTCTTGATGCTGGCGTGGGGTTTCGGCGACGACCTTGTCAACCCTGTCCAGATTTGCCGCCGCCAACCCATAGGTGTAGCGCGTCATGCTCGCGCAACGGTTGAGGAGCCTCACCCGGGGGGGGAGGGCGGGCGCGGCAGCCAGGGTGAACGCCTGCCCTGTGCAAAAAACCACATCGATTTTTCGCTCCTCGACCCAGCGGATAAATTCCGCGGCGTTCCGGGCCACGTCGGAACTGCCCGGCAGGAGGACCTCGAAGAACTCGTCAGCAAATCGCGAATCGGCTTGGCGCGCCGCCTCAGCTCCTGCCGTAACTCCCAGAACCTCCCACCCGGCGTTGCGTAGCCCCCCACCCACGACCTTGTAGACGGTATTGACGCCACTCAAGATGGGTGAAATGCACCAGGCGATCTTGCCCTTGGAATGGGAAGCTTGTGCCATGGATTTCTTCGCGGTCTGACCTATCCTCGATCCGGCCCGGCCCACAGGACCCTCGAGCATCCTGAAGGAGGGTGGCACCTTTTTGATTGCACGAGGATATGTCCTCCTGTGTCCGCAACGGACGTGAAGCGGTTGCCAGCCTAGCCCGGCTTACGAGCTACCATGATCAGCCGATATCCGTGTCCAATCAAGCGCTCCAGGATTTCATACTTGCGGCGGCTAACCCATAAGATTGTAAATCCCGCACTGATGACGAGCTTACTCAGCGACGCGACTCGAAATCGAAAAGGGTGGCAGATGACCTGTAGCGAGTTCCGGTGGGTGGGCCGGTAATAGAGGTAGTACTTTGCCAAACTGGCAAGCGAAAGCACGTCGCACCCGAGAAAAAGGTAGCCACCCGGCTTCAAGACCCTTAGTCCTTCGCGCAGAACTCCCAGCGGGTCTTGCACGTGATCGAGCACGTTGTAACAGAAGACATTGTCCTGGCTAGCGGCGGGCAGGGGTAATTCTTCACCGCGTGCTTTGACGTGGGAGTAATCCTGCCAGCATTTGCGCAGGAGCTCGACGAGCGGTGGCGGCACACCCTCGGTGGTTCGCGAGACCTCCAAGGGTTCCACACCGATGCGCGCTCCACTTACGGGGAAAAAATGCGACACGCCAATTCCGCGCGGCCCGATCCCTATCTCCAGAGTCGATCCCCTGCTGGCCGCAAATGCCGGGACAGCCTGCGTGGCGGCCTGGAGTGCTTCAACCTTCTCGTGGATGATGCGAGTGAGTTCTCCGGGGTGGGCATCCGCAAATTTCCAGTATTCTGCCTCGCCCCCCTGGGCAGCCTTCCACCTGCTTTCGGGGACACCTTCACTCATCTATCTCCACCTCCCATCGGCATATCGAGTCAGGCCTTGCTGGCCGCTGCGAATTTGCTCTTAATCCGCTCGAGAAACTTCCGCGGATGGAACCCCAGCTTATTAAAGATCCATCTTGCCGGCAAAGGAATGATTTTTCTCCGGAAGCAATCCCAAACATCGCTTGCCGTCCCATAGCGGCGGTTGATCTCCAGCCAGTCCCATTCGACTTTCCACCATTTCGTGAACACCCCGCTCTGGCCATGCAAGTAATCGTCGGTGACAATCTGGGGGATCACCCCCATCTTGATGCCCCGGAATGCCGCGCGCGCCAGGAACTCGCCGTCTCCGATGGCAAACTTAGTTTCAAAGGGTCCGATCTGTTCAAAGACCCGCCTGCGTAAGAACGACCCGGGCAGGTAGACCTGTTTTGTTTGGCGAAGATAATTTCGTAAAGAAATATCTGAGGGTTCCATCGGCGGAGTCTGCCAGGACCTCGAAGGCTCACCGGGGGAAGTCCATGCGTCCCAAAATTCCAATCGGCCAAAGACGATATCCACCTCGGGGTGGTTGCGAAAATACTCGGCCGCGTGCTTGAACGCTCCCGGCCTCAGCAACTCATCGTCGGTTAAGGGCTTAATGACTTCCCCCCTGGCCATGACGATGGCCTTGTTGTAAGCAAAGTACTCGCCATCGTCGGGTTCGGAGATCCAGCGCACCACCCCCGGGTCGTATGATTTGAGCAATTCCACGGTCCCATCTGTGGATGCACCATCGACCACCACAATTTCCATGCTCGGATAGTCCTCGCGGAGAAGGCCATCCAACAGGCGCTTCAACGAGGTCACCCGGTTGAGGGTTGCCACCACCACCGAAATCTTGGGCAGCTCGCTCATGCCATGAACCTCCTCATCTCACCATACACGAAGGGGAAGTAAGCCAGCGCCGACAAAGGAATCCGCACCCACACCGCCAGACCCAAGGCTTGCAGCAAGAAGCAGGAAGCCACCACACAGCCAGCGCCCAAGGCGGGCCGCCACCAAGCCGCAAATTGGAATGACCCTACCACCTGCCGGTAGTAAGGCAGGGAAACCAGCCATCCTGCCAAGTCGATTGCGGATACCACCAGCGCCGCTCCCATGATGCCGGCCCTGGGCACGACCAGAAGCCCCCCCCCCACCGAAACAATTAAGGCGACTCCGACCACTCGCAGCATGACCCAATCCTTGCCAAAGGAAATCAGGCAGTTCGTGTACCCGCAAATCGCGTAATTGAAAATTACGCCGATGGACATGATTCTGAGCAACGGCACAGCGCCGAGATATTTTGCGCCGAAAATGAGCCTGATGATCGCAGGGCTTTCTCCCAGGAAAAAAGCGGCAAGGAAGAAACCGCTCACCATGTGCACGCGGGCAAACAGCAAGGCTTCGCGGCGTCCCAGGTCGGGCGCCGAGGTCGCGACGCGCGCCAAGCGCGGAAGGAAAACCGTGGAGAGGAGAGTCGGTACCTGGGAAGCTAATTCCAGCAGCCGGAAGGCGGACCAGAAGACTCCCAGGGCCGTCAACCCCAGGTAAGCTTGCACGATCAAGTTGTTGGCATAGTGCAGAACCACCGTCAGCGCCACCATCCCTCCCAGCGGCAGGGAAGAAAGCAACGCTTGGCGTGACTCCTGCCAGGAGGGCCATGGCAAGTGAACCTTCAGCCGTTGAATGATGATGAAATAGAGCACCGCCGTCAACAGCAGGCCGTTGACCGCCGGGATGAGCGCGTAAATATAGACGTCCCGCGGCGAATGCACGAGCAGGAACAGCGCGATAAGGTTCAGGCCCGCCCCGCACGTTCCCAGAATCGCCGGGATCCTCATCAATTCCAAACCGTTCACCACCCAATCCACCGAGAGGGCGGTATTGAACAGGGCCAATCCGCAAAGGATGACGATGAGCCTTTCGGAAGGTTGGGAGAAGAAGAAGCGCGCAAAAATGACCAGGGCCCCATACGCTACGGATGCCAGAAGCAATTGCGCGGCGTTGACGATCACCAGGATTTTGCCAGCCGTGCTTCGCTGGCGGGCGATTTCCCGCGTTCCCCATATCAAGAGGCCGGGCGAAAGGAAGATGGCCGCGTAAGCCGCCACGGAAATGCCGAAACCCAACAGACCGTACTTTTCCGGGCCCAAAACCCGCGCCGTGTACGAAAAGGCCACCAACCCCATCAGGCGCTGAAGGACCGCTCCCCCGCTCACCGAAAACAAATTCAGGAAAAAGGAAGAGCCGGCCCACCGCTTGGCGAAAAAGCGCAGTTGTGCCCATAGAGATTGCGGTTCGAGAGGCGAATCTTCTCGCTCGACCGAAAGCGCCTTGGAGGATGAGTTTTCCGGCATCATAGGAAAAATATCCAGGGGTTTATGCACACGAGTACGGCTTTCGCGGATCCAGCACCTGGACAGCTTGCACTAATTCACTGATCCCTTCCTCTAAAAGGCACAAACCCTCGTACGTGTTTACAATTGGCTTCTCATCTTCTTAAACCGCTCGCCGTACGAAAGCTTATCTACTAAGAGAACCTTCTGTGGGATCTTGTAACTTGCCAGTTTGTCTTTGCAGAATGCCCGCATCCGGCTTCGGAATTCGGCGAGGGACTCGCCGGTGGTGATCGCGGCCCGTGCCGTAACCATCTGGCCGGTTATAGGGCTGGGCTCCCCTCTTACGGTCACGTCCTCTACCCCGTCCATCTCTTGAATGGCGCTCTCCACTTCCGCGGGATAAACCTTTTGTCCCCCCACGTTAATGACGTCGGATGTTCTACCCAGGATTTTGATATATTCGCCATCCGCAACAACGCAATCTCCCGTGTTCAACCAACCATCTTCGGTAAACGGACTGGGGGCATTGAGATATCCCAGCATGGCGGAATCCGCTTTGATGTGCAAAACGCCGTCCACAACCCGCGTTTGGAAACCCTCCCCGCCGACTTTCACCCACAGAGAACTCGAACTGCGGGATTTGGAGCGCAGGATTCCAACCTCGGATAACCCGTACGTTTGCAGCAAGGAAACATGAGGGAACAATTCATGAAATCGCTTTAAGGTGCTCTCCGGCATGGGCTCCGTGCCGTAGGTAACCGTCCGGAGCGAGCTCAGGTCATGGCGACGATATGATTCGCTTAGAATAACCAAATTGATAAACGTGGGGGTCGTTGGAAGGAGCTCAACCTTATGCCGGGCAATGGCGCTCAAGACGGTATCGGGGTTCCGGTCCTGGACATTTACAACACACCCCCCGTTGGAAAGCGTGTACAGCAATGTGTTCAAGCCCCCGATGTGGTCGTAAAGCAAGAAAGTTATGATCCTCAGACTTCGTCTCGGTACTTTGAACTTTTCCAACAACCGCGCCAGGTCGTGGACAACCGCTTTGCTCTTTCCAGTGGACCCGGACGAAAACAATACGAGGCCGGGATGGTGGTTTTGCCTCAGAATTGAATACAACTCATGAGTGGCAGAACGGTGCAGGTCGGCGAGCGTAACCTCGTCGGCGGCGCCGATCGCGAACATTACTTCTCCCTGGGCAATTTCCACAAACTCATTCTTCTTGCCTGCAACCGAGGAAGTGATCGGCACGACAATGCAACCATGGTCGATGAGCGCCAGGAACAAGGCGACGGAATTGGGAGAAAAATCTCCCTCCAAGACGACGATGGCGCCGTGGCTCAGGCCTCGATGATTGACCGATTCTCTCCAAGCGTGCACGCCCTCCAGGAGCCATTGGTAGTTGTAAGCCTTATCTCGCCAGATGATGGCGTCCTTATCAGAGTTCTCCGCAAAAGTCTTTTCCAAGAAGTCGGTAAACATCACACGCCACCCAGGAAAATGGTCTGCCCCGTAACAAAGTCGCTTTCGGGCCGGATAAAGAAATCGATCACGTTGGCAACGTCTTCGAATCGCCCCAGTCGTCTGATCGCCAGGCGGTTGACGATGCGATCGATCTTTTCGCGCGGAACGGCCCGGATGAGATCGGTCTCGATGGGTGTCGGCGCCACCACGTTGCAAGTGATGCCGAACTCTGCCACCTCGCGGGCCAGGATTTGAGTGAAAGCTACCACCGCGTTCTTTGATGCCGCATACATGGCCTCACCCTCCAGGCGCATCGGCCCTGCTACCGTACCAAAATTGACAATGCGGCCGTACCGCCGCCTCTGCATGAGCTTCACCCCTTCGCGACAAACAAGGAACGTACCGACCACATTGGTGTTCAGAATATTTTGCACGGTTGAAGCTGGCGTGAGGATGGAGTGGTTCATGGAAGCAATTCCCGCGTTATTTATCAAGTTGTCCAGCCTGCCGAAATTCTTCCGAACGGCTGAGAACAGGCGCTTCACTGCCAGCTCGTCGGAAACATCCGCGATGTAATGTTCGTAGCCCTCCAGCGCCCAATCGAGTTTGTCGCGGCTGCATCCCACCACCTGATGCCCCCGTCCAGCATAATGATGCACCAGGAATTTACCGATTCCTTTCCTGGTGCCCGTTATCATTGTCACCGGCGAATCCATGTTTACCCACCCGCGCGAATCAAGCTTTCGGCATATTCGGCCAAAGCCCCAATCGAGCCGAAGGGGCTGCGCTTCTGAGACATCGCTCTCTCATTCGCCAAAGTGATGCTGACGCCCGTTTCATCTTCAATAGCCTGTTCCACCGCGGCAAGCAACGAGACAAGTCCGATGGAGTCCAAGACGCCATTTTGCCCATAGAGGGGGGCCTCCACACCTCGCTCGACGGGGATTTTGTATTCGAGCTGGAGGTTAAGCTCACTCGCAGCTTTTACGATCAAAGCGAGAAGTGTCTCTTTCAAAGCAGTGCTCCTTGGCGCTCAATGAATCCGGAACGGCCCAATTCGGTTTGTTGAGTATAAAGTCATCAGGACTTTGCGAGCCGGATTTACCCCTTATCAGGTGGATTTTTCCATCCGCTTCAGTCTTGTATATCAGCTTGCTTTTAGGTAACCCAGTTCATAGGCCATCGCGATCATCTTATCCCGCCGGCGCTCCCTTATCGGCTTGGCGGGGACCCCGGCGTAAATCGTCCAGGGGAGCGTGTTGCGCGACACGATTGAACAAGCCCCGACGACACTGCCTTCCGCCAACGTCACCCCCGGCAAAATCACCACGTTTGTCGCCGCGCTAGCGAAGTACTCAAAGATCACCGGCGCGACGGTGACCTTGTCGCGATATTTCGCGGGAATAGTGGGGCCCACAAAACCCTCACCTAAGTATTCGTCGGTGGCACAGACAATCCGGGCGCCCGCCGCAATTGACGTAAAATGACCCATCCGGAAAAGGCCCCCGGCGCCGCCTATGACGGTTACATAAGGGGCGATATGGATATAGTCGCCAATCTCCATCTGCGTGGTACAGTAAAAACCTGAGTCTATCGCCACGTGACTGCCGATTGAGACCAGGTGTGGACGCTTGATCTCCACGTTGGCACTAATCATCACATCCTCTCCACAGGCACGGAGCAACTTGTAATCATATTGTGTAGACGTCATAGATCCTCCGTTCCTTTGAACCTATCCGTCGAACCTGCCGAACTCTTGCCATTCCCTCGTTCACTACCTGATGCGGTACGCTGTTTCAAAATAATCTGGCGAAAAAGTCACATTTCTGAGAAAAACCTTCTCCCAAGCGGAGGGAAAGGGATATCGGCCATGGCCCGAAATCTCACCGAGGGGCTCGCCATGGGTTGCTATGCTCCAGGATTCCTTTAGGTACAAATGCCCCCCTCTTCCCTTCTCCGAAATAATCTGGAAGTACTGGCCGACCTGTGTCTCGGTCATTTCCTGAAAACTGCCGATGTTCACCACAACGTCCAAGCTTCCCTCTTGCACCCTGGGCAGGTCGTGGCTTCCGAGAAACCAAACCCCCGCACGGGAAAATACCTGTCGGCTGAGCGGAGGTATCTCCTTTGCCTGACGATAGCTTCTGCATTCCTCACCCGTCAGGAGCCTTGGCAAATACGTCGAGGAGATAAGCAGGATTTCAGGCAGGTCGAAGATAACATAGGTGAGCCGCGGATTTACGCGCTTCAGTACATAACCCAAGCGTCCCCATCCTGCGCCAATGTCCGCCACAATCAAGGGTTCAGACATGAGATCGGGCCGAAGCTCCAGCAGGCTGTAAAATTCGTCGATGGAGAAAAGCAGATCCAACGAGACCTTACACCCGTCGATCTCGTACGCCATACCCAACTTCACCGGTTCGGTAGCTGGAATCCTCTTTAGCAAGCCATGAACGTCTCGACCTCGCAGCACGTGAAAATAAGTATATACAAGGTACCTATGCAGTCGCGGATCACCAGGAGCAAAACCCGAGAAGCGCAAGTTAAAGTATTGCTCCTCTACGTCACCAATTCCTTCCAAGCGAAACACGCGATCAAACAATTTCACAACACGATCCCAAACCTCTGATGCCCGGAAAGGCGAGGGAGCCCGCAGGTTATCGGTTCGCATCTCCGCCAGTAACGACGACTGCTCAAGTGTCAAGCTGGACTTTCCCAAAAGCCGCGCCAAGCGGTACTTGAAATCCAGTCTCCTGGCGACGCTGGCAACCGAGAGGTCTAATACCCTTCTCACCATTGGAAGCCCCTTCTTCAATCCCTGACGTTTTAGGGTGGACTAAATAAGTGGAAACTACACCACGAAACGTCGCAGGCCGCCGCATTCACCATCCACCTCGAATGGAAGCGACAACCCTGTCAATGTCTTCGTCGCTCAGCCTCTCGTGAACCGGGATGGCCACCTGCCGTTCATTGAAAGCTTCCTGGCCGGGCAGGTCATCGCGAATCCCCCCAAACACCGAATTGTGATCGATGCGCAGGTGGATGACCGAAGCCGGGATGCCGTCACCGGCGAGCTTTCGAATGAAATCTTCGCGCCGCTCCACCAGCAGGGTGAAGAGCCAGTAGGCGTGCGTTCGATTGTTCGGCAAGCACAGCAGTTGGATGCCGGGAACGCCGCTCAAGTGCTGGCGATAGTACGCGCCGATCTGCTGGCGCCGGGCCAAGCGCTCGGGAAAATCGCTGAGATTCCCCACGCCCAGCGCCGCCGCCAAATCATTCATGTGGTATTTATAGCCCACGGAATCAATGTCGTAGAGGCGCTCGCCGAGAATCGAGGGCTTGGTAGCGGCCCGGTCGATCCCGAACCAGCGCCGGGAAACCGCCGCGTGCGCGTCGGCTTCGTCCCGACAGCAAAGCGCGCCCCCGTCACCCGTCGTCAAGTGTTTGATGGCCTGGAAGGAGAAGGCCGTAAACCGCGAAATCGCGCCCACCGGCTTGCCCTTATAGGTTGCCCCCAAGGCATGTGCGGCGTCTTCGACCACGGCCAGACTGTGCTGCGCCGCGAGCGCGTTGATTTCATCCAGCTCACAGGGGCAGCCCCCCCAATCTACCGGCATCACGGCTTTGGTTCGCAGGCTCATCTTCTCGGCGATGGAGGCGGGAGCGATGTTGCCGGTCATCGGATCAATATCCGCGAAAACCGGGGTCGCCCTCTGCATGAGGATCACCAAGCCCGTCGCCACAAAGGTTTGTGCCGGGAGGATAACTTCATCGCCGGGACCCACTCCGGCGATGGCGAGCGCCAGATGGAGCGCCGCCGTCCCGCTATTGAGGGCTACGGGGTTGACCAACCCCAGCCGCGCGGCGAGCGCCTGCTCGAATTCCCGCACCACTGGCCCTTCGTTGACCCAGCCGGATTCGAGCACGGCTGCGACCCGCTTCACGGCAGCCGGAGAAATCTGGGTGTGGTGAAAGTTCATTCCTCTTCCTTCCGAGTGTATTCCTCAATCCATCCCACCGCGCCATCGGAATGCGCAATATGGCAGCCGGAGGCTCCGAGGGAGACGTGCAATTCCACGTAGCCGCGCAAGGTCTTGCGCACGCGGGCTAACCGTTCGGGAGGAACGAAAAGCATCAAAAAGCCGCCGCCCCCGGCGCCGAGCAACTTTCCCCCCAGGGCGCCAGCCGCGCGGGCCTTCTGGTATAGACGATCAACGTTCGGCGGGCTGACCCCAGGGTCCAGGCTGCGCTTAAGTTCCCATCCCCGGTCCAGCAGTTCGCCGAACCGCGAGAGCGGGCCGTCACCCAGCAGCACGTCCCATCCCGCATCCACCAACGACCGCATGGCACGCAATGCCGATTGGTTTTCCGCCACCCGGACCACCTGCTGGCGGGCAATTTGCGAAGCGCTGCGGCACATGCCCGTAAAGAACAGGACGAGACATTCCTCGAACTCCCGAAGGCGAACCGGCGACATCGGCAGGCGGTTGACAATGATGTTGTTTTCCGCCCGGAACTCAAGCAGGTTGAACCCGCCCACCGCCGCCAGCACTTGGTCCTGGCAACCCACGCACTCCTTGAAAACGTGCCGTTCGAGTTGGATCGCTTCATACGCTAATTCCAGCCCGGAACGAAATCGCCCCTTATAGGCGTGCAAAGCCTGAAGGAGCGCCACGGTGAATGTGGAGGACGAACCCAGCCCGGTAAACGCCGGAAGATCCGCGAAGTGGCCCAGTTCGATGTCCCGGGCGATGCCGCAATGGCGAAGCGTTTCCCGAAAGGGCGTGTGTTCGACGTCATCGACCTTGGCGACGGCCTCCGTCCGCTTATACGAGATGCGAATGGAGTGGTCGAAGAGCTTGCTCATGAACTGATTGGCCGTGATATAGATGTACTTGTTGATCGCCGCTCCCAGAACGGCGCCGCCGTGGTGGAGAAAATACTCGGGGTAATCCGTTCCGCCACCCAAAAAACTCACTCGGAGGGGAGCTTTGGTGATGATCATGCGATGGCCCTTAACAAGTGTTCCTGGATAAACCCGTGCGCTTCCTCCAGAGAAGAAGGCGTTCCGATATCGAGGAACGCCGCCTGGCATGGGTACACACGGATTTCCGTGCCGCGCGCGACCAGTTCGGGAAAGATGTCAATCTCCAGGCTGAGCGGACGGATCCGCGGCATGGCGTTGATGATGGTGCGGCGCATGAAATACACGCCCGTATTGATCATTCCCGGCCCGGGCGTCTTCTCCCGAAAACCCTTCAGCCGCCCGGACGGATCTACTTCCACTTGACCGTAACGCCCACAATCATTCATGGGGAGGGCGATAAGTCCAATTGCCGCGCCGGATGCCGCGAACTCCCTCAGTGGAGACCGAATATCTGCCGACACGATCGAATCGCCGTTCGCCACCACGAAAACCTCGGCCCAGGGCGCAAGTTGGGAAGCCAGAGCCATTCCGCCCGCCGTTCCCATTGGCTCGCGCTCTATGCAGGCCCGCACTTCGAGACCCGGTAGGGGGGCCCGCCGGTAGTAAGCTTCCACCATTTCGCCGCGGTAACCCAGTGACAGCACAAAACGCTGAACACCTTGCCGGGAAAGCCAGAGGATGACCCAGTCCAGCCAGGGGCGACCAGCCACACGGAGCAACGCTTTCGGAAGGTCGGGGTAAAGATGCCGGATTCGCGTCCCCAAGCCCCCGGCTAGGATGATCCCTACTACCTTGTCCGCCGCATCACCCTGCTCTCCGCCCAGGTTCATAGCCGGATACCGTCTCCACCCGTGAGGTAATTCGCCGCGAACCAGGCGACGGTGCGCGCGAGGCCTGCGCTGAGCGGCGTGGGGCAACACAGGCCGAGAGAACGCAGCCGGGAAGCATCGAAGATCTTTACCTTTTGACCATCGGGCTTCGTCGCATCCCACTCCATGGCGCCGGCAAAACCCACCGCCGCCGCTACCGCTTCGGCAAGTTCGCGGATGCTCGTGGTCGTCCCGGTGGACACGTTCACGGGACCCGTCTCGTCGATGTTCTCCAGGAACCACGGGATGGTCTCCGCCACGTCTCCGGCATAAACGAAATCGCGGACGGGCGCGCCGGTACCCCACATCACCACGCGTTCCTGTTTGCTCTGCACGGCCTCGAAAAATCTGCGGATCATGGCAGGGACCACGTGCGAGTCGCGCGGATGGAAGTTGTCATACTCGCCGTACATGTTTCCGGGGATGATCACCACGGAGTTCAGCCCATACTGCCGGCGGTAAGCATCGCTGGCGATAATCCCCATCCTTTTCGCAGCCGAGTACGGCGCGCTTTCCGGCTGCGGGAACCCCTCCCACATCTGGCCTTCGTCGATGGGGGAGCGAGCGGTGGCAGGGTAGGAGCATCCACCCATCGGATAGAGCATCTTCTCCACCTTGAACTTGGCAGCTTGGTCAAAGACCAGGCAGGTGAGGAGGGTGTTCCGGTAATAGAAATCCGCCGGGAATTCCCGGTTGGCGCCAATGCCCCCCGAGTAGGCAGCGAGATGGATGAGAACTTCCGGCCTCAGTTCCTCGAACATTCTGGTGACTTGCGAGGGTTCGAGGAGATTGTAGTCGCGGGTGGAGACACCCAGAACCGTGCCCTGCCCGCAGCGCTTCCACAAAACCGGCATCAAATGCCTGCCGAGGAACCCGCTGGCTCCGGTCACGAGAATTCGCTTGTTGCTCAGATCGACTGACATTCGTTCACACGTTGGCGTAGACAGAGTCGGTAATGGTCCGGTAGCCCTTGATGAGTTCCGTGATGCCGTGGTCCAGCGTCCACCGCGGACGGAATCCGGTGGCGTAGATGCGGGCGTTCGAGACGATGTAATCCCGCTTGTCGGGATCCTCGCCGATGGGAGCCTCCAGGAAAACGAAGCCCGGAACGTGCTTTTGGATCGCCTGGCACAGCTCGATCTTGGAGAGGTTGGCGTCCTCAAGTCCCACGTTGTAGGGCTTATCCCGCATGGCCTCAAAGTTATCCAGGCAGTGGAGAAAGGCCCGGGCAACGTCCCGCACGTGCAGGTAGTTTCTTTTGAAATGGCCCTCGAAGATCACCAGCGCCCGGTCAGTCACGGCGCGGTAGACGAAGTCGTTGACCAGCAGATCGGTTCGCATGCGCGGCGACATGCCGAACACCGTGGCCAGGCGCAGGGTGATGGAGTTGCCGCGGTCGAGAACGGCCCGCTCCGCTTCCACCTTCGTGGTGCCGTAAAGAGAGATGGGGCGCAGCGGCGTCTCTTCGGTGCAGAACTTGCCGGTTTCGCCAATCCCATACCCGCTGTTGGTGGTGGGGAAGATGATGCGCTGCTGCGGGGAGAGCGTCTGGCAGAGCATCCCCACCGCGTCGCGGTTAACCGTGACCGTGCCGATGGCGTCGCGCTGGGAAAGCGGTGCGCCCACCAGCGCGGCCAGCGGGATCACCACGTCCGCGTCCCGGGAGAGGTCCTTCACCAGCCGTTCGTTCCGGCAATCGCCGCGGATGACGTCGAAATCCTCATGCGCACAGCACGCCGCGAGGCTGGGAACGCGGTAAAGAAATGAGTCGAGCACGGTCACCTTGTGGCCGGCCTCCAGCAACGCCGGGCACAACATCGACCCGATGTAGCCCGCGCCTCCCGTCACCAGAATCTTCAGTTTGCTCATAGGTTTAGTCGTCTTGCCTCCCGGGACGGTACGGTTCAAGCAGGGGAAGCAGGTCCTGAATGGAATCGCGGAAAAGCACTTCGCAGCCGGTGGCGCCCGCCCCTTGCACCAGGCGCCGAACTTCCTCGCGCATCTGGCTGCCATGGCCGGTCAGCAAATGGACGGCGCGGTGCAGTCCGGCGTTGAGGGCGGCGCCGATGTCAGACGGCTTGTCGCCCACCAGCCAGGAATTGCGCAAATCCAGCCCCAGCTCGGCGGCGGCTTCTTCCAGCATGCCGGGATTGGGCTTCCGGTAGCGGCTCGCCGCGGCATCGACGGCGCCTTCGGGATGATAGGCGCAGGCCCAAACGCCATCAAACCATCCGCCCGCCTTCGCCAACTCCCGCTCAATGTATTCCTGCACCCGCTCGAAGTCCTCCCAAGCGTAGTAGCCTCGCCCGATTCCGGCCTGGTTGGTGACCACCACCACGGCAAACCCCAGCCCGCTCATCGCGGCCACAGCGTGCAGCGCACCGGCAATAAACCGCACATCCTCAACCCGATGCAGGTAGTGTGTTTCTTCCACGATCACCCCATCCCGATCGAGGAATACGGCGCGCCGGGGCTCTGCACCCCCCGCCACCGGGCAGGCGATATGCGAAAGGTTAACAAACTTCTTTACCCCGGTCAACGCAGCAGCCTCCCCGAACGGTTCGCCGCCCCACGCCAAGGGCGTCGCGGAGGGCGATTCTTGGCGGAACTCCTCGCGGAGCACGCCAATATTAGTGAAGGATCAAGTATATCTGATTGAGGCAATTCCGCCCCATTAGATTTGACGGCAGGGCCGTGGTGTCAACGCAGCGCAGGGGTCGCCGCGGCTGAAAGTCCGCCGATCTTAACGGCGGACGACGGTTCGGCCAGTCGTAGGGCCGAACAGCGTTCGGCCCCGGCTGTACCCCGTTCAGCCCGCCGCAGTTGGATTGCGCAGAGAGCTTGTGACTTTTTTGCGTTTCGCCGGTGGGGCGGGTGGGGGTGGATAAGGATGGGGAGGGGCGAGGGGGTGTTGGGGGTGAGTT
>Ga0326727_10009414_pt1 | contig 24064 bp, 25 predicted proteins | sample MB2enrmetagenome_FD_207643 | JGI IMG/M metagenome (GOLD analysis project Ga0326727, IMG submission 207643) | Lab enriched peat soil microbial communities from McLean, Ithaca, NY, United States - MB29MY | ecosystem: Environmental > Terrestrial > Soil > Wetlands > Peat | place: USA: New York... | reverse complement strand
GGTTTTTCTTTTCTTACTCATACCTTCATTATCTTATTTTTTCAGCTCCGTGTCCAACCCCCTGGGTACATTATAATAGGTTAGAACAGTTTATTGACTCATTGTTATTTTATTCACGACTTGGGCGGACATCGGCAGAAGGTCAAGTGATCTCAATACGAGAAATAATTGATGATGTAATTAATTATTTTGAGTTCTCTATAAAAGAGAAACCAACGGTTATAAATATCTTGAAAAATCAACCTCAAATTAACTGCAATAAGTTAAGGCTGACAGAAATATACAAAAATCTAATCGGAAATGCCTTGAAATACAATGATAAGGCTGAAAGGTATATTGAAGTCGGATATTTGTTCGCCACATCAGGTGAACCAATTTTTTACGTTAAAGATAATGGAATAGGAATAGAAGAGAAACATTTTGAGAATGTTTTTACGATTTTCAAGAGATTGCACCCCAGAGAGAAATTTGGAGGAGGTACGGGAGCAGGACTAACCATCGCCAAAAAATGCATCGATTTGCAATGCGGTGATATATGGATAGAATCCAGATTGAAGGAAGGAACAACCTTTTACTTTACAGTGACAGAAAAAACTTAAAGGAGAAATATATGGAACATAATGCTAATAATTTGATTTTAATAGTGGAAGACAGCCCAGAAGATTATATACTACTTTAAGAGCCTTCAAGAAAGTTGGGATGAAAAATAAAGTTATCAGGTTTGAAATGGGTGATGAATGCTTAGATTACTTATATGGAAGAGGAGAATTTGAGGTAAGAGAAAATGTATTTCCGGCATTGATCATGCTCGATTTAAACTTACCGGGAACCGATGGCAGAGAAGTACTGAAAATAATTAAATCAGATCAGAAATTGAAAAAGATCCCTGTAGTAGTATTAACAACTTCCGATGATATGGGATATATTGGAAATTGTTATTAGCTAGGCGCAAACAGCTATATTCAGAAGCCGGTCAGTTTTGAGGGTTTCATCGAAGCGATAACAACCTTAAAGGAATACTGGTTTGAGATTTCAATATTGCCAAGATACATATAGCACTCAGTGAAATCCGAGAATTCCCAATCTCCATTATTTTATGAACTTGATTTCTTGGACAAGGTTGGATATACTTAAATTGAGCATATGCTCAAAATGAACTGAAATAATAGGCCTACTAAAATACGAGGTGGTAATATTGATAAAAGATAGGTGTTAGAGTGTTGTAGAAGATAAACGAGTGTGGGAGGCTGAACCGTATACTGCGGGCGGTAAACGTGGATATTAAAGAAATAAGGATTTGTTTTATTCATTGGTAGTGGCGCACAGCGGCAAGGGAGTTTGCTTCGTATAAAATAGTCTGTCTAAAATGTGGAAATCAGAAATCAGAAGCTAAAGGGCGCTAAGTATAAACAAATTGGAGGATTTAATGTGTCGAAAAAAATTGCAATTCCGACTAACGGTGAGGTTCTAGATGCCCATTTTGGACGGGCTGCAGGGTTTACAGTGTTTGAGATTGAAGGTAATAACGCGCGTAAAGTTGAATTATTAGATGTAACGGGTCTTCAGCATCAGCATGAGGGAATAGCGGATCTGTTCAAGCGCAATGAAGTTGAGGTGCTTGTCTGTGGCGGCATCGGCGGAGGTATGATCAACGGTCTGAATGGAGTGGGGATTTCTGTGCTCACAGGGGCCTCAGGAAATGTGGTCGATGTGGCCCAAGAATATGCTCGAGGAAATCTTGTGAGTACCGGATCTATTTGCCAAGAGCACCATGATCATAGTCATGGTCATCAGCATTAAGTGAGTCCAAGATGGACAAACTTGACAAACAAGAAGCAGGAGAGTAACATAAATTCTGGTTATTATCCCTTTAGGGGAAAAAGGTTTTTTTGAAAGGGAGGCAGTACCATGAGCGAGTCTTGTAATAGCTGTTCTGCAGCAGGAACATGTACCACTGAAAGTTGTTCTACTGAGCCAAAGTTGACAGATGCTCAAAAAGCGAGTCATATTGACAAAATAATTGCTGTCATGAGCGGTAAAGGAGGAGTTGGTAAATCCTCTGTAACCAGCATGTTAGCGGTAAGCTTGATGCGTCAGGGGTATAAAGTTGGAATTTTGGACGCTGATATTACTGGTCCAAGTATTCCTAAAATCTTTGGAGTGACGGGTAAAGCGGGCGTTAGTCATGCCGGAATACTTGCCTCAAAAAGCCGTGATGGTATTAAGATAATGTCCCTAAATCTTATGATAGAAACGGAAGATGACCCTGTAATTTTGCGCGGACCGCTGATCACCCAAATTGTCAATCAGTTTTATACGGAAGTAATTTGGGGCGATTTGGATTATCTGTTGATTGATATGCCTCCTGGGACGGGTGATGTGCCAATCACTATTTTTCAATCATTGCCGATCGACGGAGTCGTTATGGTGACAAGTCCGCAGGCTCTGGCAAATATGGTTGTGCGAAAAGCGGTCAAAATGGTAAGAAACTATAAGCCACCAATTTACGGGATGATTGAAAACATGGCTTATCTCCAATGTTCAGATTGCAATAAGAAATTAGAAATTTTCGGGAAACCAAAAGGTGAAGAAGAATCAAAGCGTAATTCTATTCCTTTCTTGGGAGCGCTTCCGATTGACCCGGTTTTAGCTGAATTATCGGATGCTGGCAAAGTCGAAGATTATCAATCCCCAGACTTTGATCAAATCGCGAAACGTTTAGCTGAACAGATTAGATCGAACAATAAGAATCTTGCCTAAATGAAAATCTTGTAAAGGCAAGAACTGTTCTTCAGCATACATTTCCAGTTCCATTTTCATGATCTCTTCAAGAGCCCTCATTTAGACAAGTGGGGGCTCTTCGTATTAAGTCTCAGTAGGGTTGAGCTTCTATTTCTTTAATGCCTTAATGTCTTAATGCCTTAATGCCTTAATGTCGATGTAAGACGTTGAGGATTGATGAGCAAACCGAAGGCATCCTCTATTTTATTGACAACCAAATCAGCTGACAGAAGGGTTGGAACGGAGACTCCTTCAAACCCGATGACGGCAATTCCTAACTGCGCACGTTTTAACATCAAGTGATCATTAGCACCGTTTCCAACAGCGATAACTTCCTGAGGGCTGAACTTTAACAAATAATCCGCTTTCTCTGTGGTATGGTCCATGCTCTCCAACACTTTTACCTGAATGGGCAGTCCCTGGCATTGACGCAGCACGCTGCCGAAGGTATCCGCAGTGAGAATATGGATCTTCAAGAATGGGGACAAACGGAGGAGATCCCCCTTAACAGGTTCCAACATTTCTCCATCTAGGGCTATTGTCCCGTTGAAATCTAAGACTAAGATTTCCAGGTTCAAAGAGTCTTTGCCCGGAATATTTACCTGAATCATAAACTTTTCCTCCTGTATTCTGATTTATTTATAGGATTTCGCTATTTAGAAGCCCAATCCTTTTGTTGAATAAAGTTTTACCAAGGTTATTGGCAAGATCTATAGTAAGACCTAGTCTGAATTTCAGGAATCCAGAATTATTTCACCAATTTTGATATTTCTAGTTGATTAATTGCAGGACTTTGAATATACTTAAATTGAGCATATGCTCAAAAGGGGTTGATACAGTGTCAAGACGGCGTTGTTGTGGCCTAATCAATGATACGATAGTTTGTCAAACGTTTATCCCACAGGGACAGTCGCGTTGGCCGGAAGTATTAGTCCAACTCGAGGAATTAGAGGCCATCCGTCTTAAGGACAAAGTGGGCTTGGATCAAGCTGAGTGCGCAGCTTCTATGGGAGTTTCCAGAGCTACATTTCAGAGGATCTTAGGAGCAGCTAGGTTAAAAATTGCCACAGCTTTAGTCGAAGGACGGCCGATAATTATTCGAGGAGGTAACTATCTGATAAAAAACAGGGTATTTGAGTGTCTGGATTGTGGACATTTGTGGGAGGAGGAGCCGTGCACAGCGGGTGGTAAACACGGATTTGAAATCGCCTGTCCAAAGTGTGGGAACATGAAAAAGCTGAGACTAGACAACGGGATTGTACATACCTGTAGCGGTGGTCCACGCGGAGAACAAGGTCATGGCGGTTGTTGTGGGGGAAACTCTTGACGCAGCAGTTGTCTCAGGCGTTGACGGGTATTGCCGCAGGCTTTGAAAGTCAACTCTGGTGGAGAAAAATATAGCCTATACCCGAAGAAAGTATTAGTAAAAATAGTTTGGATGGATAAAACAATGTTTGATGAAGATCAAGGACTGTATACCATTGGCACCGTGGCGGAGTTGATAGGAGAACATCCTGAGACGCTGAGAGTCTGGGAACGCAACGATCTTATACGGCCGGACCGGAAAGGGTATCAACGAAAATATTCAGGCAATGACCTTAGAAGACTCAAGTTTATTAAATATCTTATGCATGAAAAGGGTCTGAACATTGCTGGGGTGAAGCACTTGACTTCTCTGTATTCCTGCTGGTATAAGCAGAATTGCAAGGGGGGAGCCAATCAAAACAGCCCTGTTCCAGTCAATGAATCTAAAGCTTGCTGGAAAATTGAAGGGACTTATTGTCTTGTAGCAAGTGACAAGGCAGAAATGTGCAATTCTTGTGATATGTTAAGGAACTGTGCGGGTTGTACCGATTGTAGAGAATAATTTTTTTGCCCAAAACATCAATAAATTTATTGAGAAAAATTAAATTATATTTTCAAGTTTCTCAATTGCGACTGCAGATAAAGGAAGGATGAAGTAAGATGCGTCTGGCAATTTCAACAGGGGGACGCGATCTCGACAAGTTTGTTGACGATCGCTTCGGACGGTGTCCATATTTTATGTTTTGTGATTCGGAAGATCCCCAGGGAACAGCGGAGTATAAAGACAATCCGGCCTTGACCGGGACCGGTGGTGCCGGCATTGCTGCCGCAGAATATATGGCGAAGGAAAAGGTAGAAGTCTTAATAACAGGTAGTTTGGGTCCGAATGCTTTGCGAGTGATCAAGGTTGCCAACATACCAGCCTACACCGCCAGTGAAAGCATGACACTCAGCGAGGCCATCAAGGCTTGGCAAGAGGGTCACTTGGCTCAGATCAGTGAAGCTGGCGCGGCACATGCCGGAGAACGTTAAAAACGTTCGAAGAATGGACTTGTCTAGGGAGGAATATGTATGAGGTTGGCAGTGCTTAGTGGCAAAGGGGGAACCGGCAAAACGACCGTAGCCGTGAATTTGGCTCTCAGTTGGGCTCCTTACAGAAAAACAACCTATATTGATTACGATGTGGAAGAGCCAAACGGTTTTATATTTTTGCGTCCTCAAATCCGAAACTCTTCAACGGTCTTTTTACCGTATCCGGAAATCAATGGTGCGTGCACGTTGTGTGGAAAGTGCAGCGAAGCATGTCAATACCATGCCTTAGCGGTTGTCGGAGGACAAGTAATGGTTTTTCCGGAACTATGTCACGGCTGTGGGACCTGCGGCATAGTTTGTCCTGTAGAAGCGGTGGATGAAGTGGAGCGACCCCTCGGGGAAATAGACGAGGGAGAGCGAGACGGCGTGCAATGTTTGCAAGGAGTCTTAAAGGAAGGCGAATCCCTCGCCGGCCCTGTGATACGGGGGCTGCGCCGCCGTGAGAAAGAACGTTCCTCACAGGTGGAGGAGGTAATCGTGGCTGATTGTCCGCCGGGGAGTTCTTGCAGTGTGATCCACTCTGCCGAAGGAAGCGATTTAGCAATTTTGGTGACGGAGCCCACGCTTTTCGGTCTGCACGATTTAAGGATTGCGGTGGGGTTGATGCGCGAAATGGGTTTAGATATTGGGGTGATTCAAAATAAAGATGATGGAGGCTCCCTGATTCGAGAGTATTGTATTCAAGAGGGGATTACCCTTTTAGGTAGTATTCCGTTTGATTTGGAGATTGCTGGGATATACTCCCGAGGTCAGTCCTTGACCCAAGAACCTAAGTGGGCTGAATTATTCAAAACGCTGGGCGAGCGTATTATGACGGAAGTCACGCAAAGGAAAAACAGGGGGAAAACAGCATGAAGCAGATGGCCATTATTTCGGGCAAGGGAGGGACAGGAAAGACCACGGTGGCGGCTGCTTTTGTCGAGTTGGCTGATCAAATGATTGTCGCGGATTGCGATGTTGAAGCTCCCAACTTGCATTTGGTCCTCGACCATAAGGTCAAAACAGAGACGGAATACATAGGTAATCAGATGGCTCGTATTAATACCGCTCTCTGTACCCAGTGCAGTCGCTGTGAAGAGGTATGCCGCTACGATGCAGTCACCCAAAAAGTTCAACAGGAAGAGGGTCGGCAGGGAGGGACCGTCTTCCCATCTATCGATGCCAAGCGCTGTGAAGGCTGCGCTGCCTGCGTCTATGCTTGTCCGACCCAAGCGATTGGGCTTTACCCCGAGGCTACAGGGAAGGTATTTCTATCGGAAACCAATGTGGGAGATTTTGCTCATGCCGAGTTGTACTTGGCAGCGGACGGGTCGGGTAAGTTAGTGGCGGAGGTACGCCGTTTGGCTAGGGATGAGGCACGACGCCAGAACAAGGCGGTGCTGATCGACGGTTCTCCAGGGATTGGCTGTGTGGTGATTTCGACAATCACTGGATGTCAGCAGGTACTTGTAGTCACAGAACCTTCTCAGTCCGGAAAACATGATTTGGAGCGCGTTCTCAAAGTCACAGGACACTTTAGAATCCCAACTCAAGTTGTTATTAATAAATGGGATATCAACACGGAGATCTCACAGGAAATTGAGGCTGTTTGCTTGCAGTCTGGGGTATCAATCATTGGCAAAATCCCTTTCGACCCAATGGTGCCCAAAGCGATTGCGATGGGTCACCCGATTACCCGTTATGAAAGTCCCGCTGCGGGAGCACTGCGTGAGATCTGGGCTAAAATATCTTCTGAATTAAGGGGTGCTTAAAAATGTTAAATTATAGAACTATAAATTTATAAATAATTGGAGGAGAAAAATATGTTTAAAAAGATTGCAATTCCCACGAATGGTGAGGTCTTGGATGCCCATTTTGGACGGGCGGCAGCATTCACAGTTTTTGAAATCGAAGGTGAAGAAGCGCGTCAAGTTGAAACTCTAAGCGCAGCAACTCTCGAACATCAGCATGAAGGACTCGCCAGTATGTTCAAACGTAATGGTGTCGAAGTACTCGTCTGTGGTGGCATTGGTGGAGGCATGATTGCTGGGATTAACGCAGTCGGGCTGGCAGTAATAACAGGAGCATCAGGGAATGTGGTTGATGTAGCAAAGTCGTATGCTAAAGGAACTCTTGTGAGTGCCGGCTCTGTTTGCCAAGAGCATGGACACCATCATCATGGGCGACATTAAGAGAGATAGTACCGTGGACGCGAGGCAGGTATGCCGTAAATTGCGCAATGCCTAGCTGAAAGGATCACGAAGAGCAAGATAAGAAAATTACCTAAAATTCAAGTGAAAAATTAAATATTAGAAAACAGGCCCTCGCCGAAAGTGGGTCTGTTTTAGTTATTTGAATGTTATATTTTCTGGTGTCCTGCTTAATGCTGCAAGGCGCTCGCTGTTTTTTGACAAAGACAGTTGCATCTGCAGTATTGATAATCCTAGAGTGTTTGATTATACTTACTTAATGATAGTTATGTATTTAAAGAGTAATTGTATGGTGAATAATCCCTATTGAAGCGGTTGAATTGGTTGGAGTAACAGGCAAAGTGATTGATGCTAAAGAATACAGTCTATTTTGAAACCAAATTGAAATGAAACAGTTTGGGTAGTGATGCCAAAATTATGAAAGAGGGGATATCATGAGCATGCTTAAAATCAGCAAAGTAACTGCAGGCCTTGTCGGTATAATGACAATGGTTATTTTAGTGTGTTGCAGCAGTCAAGTACAAGCCGCCCAGAGCGGGAATTATACTTATACTATAATAAATGGACAAGCCCAAATTACGAAATATACAGGGGCAGGGGGAGCTGTTACCATACCAAGTAAATTAGGGGGCGGAACTGCTGTCACAAGTATCGGCGACAGTGCTTTTAGGAATTGCAGCAACTTAACCAGTATTAGTATACCGCAAGGAGTAACGAGTATCGGCAATTATGCTTTTTTTGGTACAGACTTAACCAGTATAAGCATACCGCAAAAAGTAACCAGTATCGGTTCCTGTGTTTTTCAGAATTGCACAGAATTAATCAGCATAAGCCTACCTCAAGGAGTGCTAAGTATCGGTTCCTGGGCTTTTCAGAATTGCACAAGCTTAACCAGTATAAGCCTGCCACAAGGAGTAACGAGTATCGGCGATGGGGCTTTTTGCGCTTGTACAAAATTAACCAGCATACGCCTTCCACAAGGAGTAACCAGTATCGGTCCCTATGTTTTTCGAAATTGTACAAAATTAACCGGCATAAGCATACCACCAAGAGTAACCAGCATTGGCGATGGGGCTTTTTACGCTTGCCTAGGCCTAACTAATATTAGTATACCCCAAGGAGTAATAAGTATCGGCGGTGGGGTTTTTAGCGAGTGCACAAAATTAGCGAGCATAAGCTTTAACTCGGCAACAACAACCTTCGCGAATAGCTATTTTAGGTTAGAGACAATTCCAGTCACGACCAAGATTATCGGATACGCTCGATCTACCGCGAAAGATTACGCTGCAAAATATAACTTAACGTTCGAAGTTATAAAATAATCCTCTCTCAAGACCTAAATTCGGAAAGAGAAAAGTTTATGAAATTTGACTAATGAGCGCATCGTGAAATTGGACGAGGAGATTGAGAACCTAATCCAACAAAAACGGGCGTTCTTTATTCTGTATATTTAAAAACTGAACCTAAGAATTTGGAAGATAACTAAGAGGAGTGTAACTTAAATCTAGCAAAATCTATATTATATTTATAAACGAGAGGAGGACTAAAGATGTCAACTCGCCAGAAATTTGATAAGGCCTTGGAGGAAATGCGCTTAAATATTTTAGACTTAGCGGAGATGATAGAACAACGCATTGGTCTTGCCGTGGAATCATTGATTAATCAGGATCTCGAATTAGCCAATACCGTTGTAGTGGGGGATCTAGTCGTCAACAACCTGCAAGCAATTATCGAGGAAGAATGTATCCTTCTAATAGCTACCCAGCAGCCCTTAGCCCGTGATTTGCGCAAGGTTGTCGCAGGTTTTAAAATATCGATTTACTTAGAAAGAATGGGTGACTTGGCAGTTGATCTGGCAAAGTTGACCATCAGAATAGGGCAAAAAAAATTATTTAAGTCCTTAATAGCCATCCCGCGTATGGGCGCCTTGGTGCAGGAGATGATCAACAAGGGACTCAAAGCCTACGTCCAGGAAGATCGTGACACTGCCGCACAGATGGCCATGATGGATGATAAGGTTGACAAACTTTATGCTCAGGTTTTTGACGAACTTATGGTTCTGATCATGGAAGATTCCAAGCAAGTAACACAGGCCAATTATCTGTTGTTTGCCTGTCGTTTTCTAGAGCGTATGGGGGATTACTGTACAAATATTGCGGAAGAGATTGTCTATCTCTGTTCCGGAAAAAGAGTGGATTTAAATGAATAGGTTCAGAAATCGGAGTGTATTGTTCAAGATTAATGCCCGGATTGTGGTACTTATAGTACCACAATCCGGGCATTAATAATCAGCCCTCCTCAGAAAACAGGAGGGCTGATTAGACCGTAGCAAGAGTCAGAGATAGGGTCTCTCGGATTAGAATACAATGCCCATAGCAATGAGTATAAGAGTAGCTACAACTACGATACCGATCCCAGCACCAAGTAATATCATCGGGAATCCTCCTTTCCGGGTATAATACATGATATTCTTGGTCTTTTCACCTGACACAAAATGGGAATTTAAAAAAATATGTCTAACGAGAGACTTGTGGAAGTCATTGATATTCTCACAGAATGTGGCTATAATAAGAACATAAGTTCTTGAAAAACAAATATACGTACTGCGAGGTGGACGGAGTGAAAGATGTATGTGCTGATTGTAACCAAAAATTTTATTGCCTGGAGTCTTGTGAAGACTGGTTAATTGCTCATAACCAATGTCCGGTGTGCCAAAACAAGCTAATCCGGGTTGGGGGATGTACCGAGTGCATCACCGGAGATTGGGCCCAATGCGGTTAGGATGAAGGTACTAATGGAACCAAAATTATTCAAAACGGCTGTGGTAATGACAGTTACACAGGCAGTCTTTGTTATTGGAAATTTTACATATTATGATTTTGTGTGAAGGTGTTTCGAGAATTGTAGAGAATATTTTTTATTTAAGGCGTAAAGAGGAATAAAAGTGAGGGGATGAATCGGATTGCCGCAGGTTGAGGGCAAGGCCTTTTCGTTATGGAGTGCGAACATCGTTAGGAAACAATACTGACAGGTTAAACGTACTCAGGAAAATAGAAAGAAATAGAGGCGGGTTGCGGTGTGGAGAATGGCCGATTATATGATTTCAACAGATAAGGCTCTTTTGGATTTTGATATAATTCACGAGTTTATTTCTAGAGAGTCGTATTGGGGTTTAGGCAGAAGTCGGGAACTTATGGAAAAGGCAATGAACAATTCCGCGTATTGTTTTGGCGTATATCATGATCGTGATAGCTTGAGGCAGCAAATCGGTTTTGCACGGGTGGTGAGTGATTTAATTACTTTCGGATATCTTGCCGATGTGTTTGTTCTTCCTGATTATCAAGGTAAAGGTATTGGCAAATGGCTGATTAAGACGATTGTGAATCATCCTGAACTTAAAGCAATGAAGAGGCTAATACTGTTTACGGAAACGCCTGATTTTTATGTTGATGCTATGTTTAAAATTCATGAGCAATCATCTCGACTTAAATTTATGGAACGTGAGCGACAAAACTGACAGCTGGCATCTGGCGCAGCTAGTCAAGCGCAGTCAGTCAGTGAGACGAGCAGTGTGGTTGTGCAGATCCCTACCAGCTCTCAACAGGTAGCAGCCAGCGCCGAAAGCGTGAGTGAAAGTAGTGTAATAGCAGCAAATGATGCTAAACTTGGTGTGATTCAAGTGAAAAAGGCCATAGAAAAGATTAAGCACTTATCCAATCTGATTGCCCAATTCAGGACTTAATAAGCTTGGCGGCTGATAATATAAACTGCTCACCCTAAATTTATTTCAGCTTAGGTCGACGAAAAAGCAAAATCCCTCCTACTAAACGTAGGAGGGATTTTATAATAAATAATGTGGACTCAGCTTACCACACCTCAGGAAAAGCAACATTTACGTAATAGTTCTCAATTTTTGTTTTATGACCTTTTTCCATGATGGACAGATCATGGAACATTTTTTTCTGACTTTGATCGCTGCTGGCAGCAGCAAATGCTGCATACATGTTCATAGCCTCTTCTTCCTTCTTCATAACTAAGGCTAGAGCATCTGCAGGTTTCATGTCCAGAGATAAGGTTGGTTGGGTAACCGTTTCAGAAACCTTATAATCGGCGGACTCATCAAAATGTACGTCTTTGATATCTCTGGCAAGAAAACCTTCTAATAGTTTTTGATGTCCCAGTTCTTCTACAGCAAATTCGTTAAACATTCTCTTAATGAAAGTATCGACTACTATTTCAGAAACTCCCTTATAAAATTCATAAGACTCAACTTCATTGCTGATCGCTATAGTTAGTATCGCTTTGTATTCTTCCTTTGTCATACTAAATTCCACCTTTCTTTATAGAGTAAGACTTCGCCTTCACTCTACGCTCTTTCAGCAACACACCAGATACACTACTGTTCGACATTAATCTTTCGCAATCCTTCTTAGAGCAGAATCGGTTCGCAGGCATTTGGGAAAGACCTTGAATTTTTATGAAAGATAGAATTCGCTCAAGAGATAGAATATAATGTAAATTAAGAAAATACATATAGCAACAGCGCAAAGGATATATAATGGTTAAAGAAACGCGTCTTGTGTGGCTGACTTTCTGGATCTCGAAAGGTTGGTCATTACTCAATATTCTTGATACACTTTTATAATTAAGTAGCACTTTCTGAACCCCTAGATCATTAAGAGAGGGTTGTCAAATCATGAAATTAGTAAAAATTGAGGAAGTAGTTTGTGGGGATATAATTGCAAAAACCATAAACAGTAATGGTGGAATAGCCCTTATTCGTGCAGGAACACCGCTTACCAATAAAATGATTGAACTTATTATATCGCGTGGTTTTAGCTATCTATATATCGAAGATGAATCGAAAATCGAAGTTATTGAAGACGTAGTAACACAAGAACTAAGACTTGAAGCAATTGGAGAGATTCAAAAACTAACAGCAGCGATCATAGCAGCAAAAATCGCTATTTCGAGAGACCTGTATTCACACTTAATGGATACTGTCAATCAATTGATTAAGGATTTGTCGGCCAATACGATCACCATTGTAAATTTAATTGACTTAAAAAATCATGACGATTATTCATTTGTACACTCTGTAAATGTCACTATTTTAGCTTTAATGGTTGGTATCTCGTTAGGGTATTCGGTCAAGAACCTGAGAGAATTAGGGATGGGCGCGATATTACATGATGTAGGGAAAAAAGAAATTCCTATAGACATCTTAGGTAAACCAAGTCAGCTTACTAAGAAAGAATATGATGTAATAAAACTGCATCCCCAAATCGGATATGAAAAAGTTAAGGATGTTCTTGAACTTGGAGCAGTCGGCAGGTCGGTTATCTTGCAGCATCATGAAAAATTAGATGGAACGGGTTATCCTGCCGGCAAGAAAAAAGATTCCATCCATGAATTCGCACAGATCGCTGCCATAGCAGATGTGTACGATGCCCTTACAAGTGATAGACCGTATAGAAGGAGATATACTCCCAGTCATGCCTTAGAGTATCTGTATGGCGCATGTGGATCACACTTTGAATTGCGACTTGTAAAAATATTTTCGGATCATATCGCTCCCTATCCGGTGGGTTGTCGAATCAAGCTTTCCAATGGAGAAGATGCTATAGTATCGGATATATCCGCAAATCGGTATCGCCCGATTGTCAGGGTTGGCAGTAATCAAATTGATTTATGTAAACAGTTAAACACAACGATCATTGATATTCTAATGTAAAACGGCCTTGGACAGTCTTTTAACAGCTGGCACAATTACTCAAGCTCAAGAAGCTGCCATTCTAGGACCATCGGCCAAGGCCCCCGTTCTTCCAAATACAGCGGTTCAATTAGGGTTAATTTCTTCCCAAGTTATTGAAACATTCCAATAGGTTGCTGCCTTGCCTTGCATTGATTATCAAACTTACTTAGATTTAATCACTGACTGTTATGAATGAATTTGCTTGAAGGGGCAGAGAGGTTTGGAGGAGGTTTATAGGGAATGCTTTTGCTGGATGGTCTAATCATTTTTCTTTCCGGGTATTTAGCGAAAAATCGTCTAAGTATTTTAAACCATGTATTGATACTTACCCTTCTACCGTTGGCTAGTATGGCCATTATGATTGCCGAGCTGAAGTCTGTCCAGCTTGATTTTTATGGTTACCTAGTCATAATTCTATTAACCGGGGTGTCATTTTTAAGCGTTTGGGTTTTTCCAGCATGGAATGGTGAGTATAAAAAAATTGAATTGGTAATGTACTTTGTGACCGGAATTATCGTATTAATTGCTATGGTCCTTTTGGCATTGACAGAGGTGTTGCCTAACGACATCATTGAATCTATCCTTGGATCGTTGATCTCAAAAGGCAATACTTATGATATATGGAGCCGACCACCTTACCAATTGGCACACTTTGTTATTATGGTGGGGGCCTTTCCTTATATAGCAGCGTTTATTATCAGTAAAATAATCTTGAAGTATAAGAACTATCTGGAGGTAAAGAATGAGTTTCGAGCGAAGACAGGCTGAGAACGCTCAGCGTAATCAACTCTACTGGTCTTGTAGAGAGATGATTAAAGAAAGAGGAAATGAACTCCTTGACCCCAATAGAAATATTGGACATTCTCTTGAAAACGGTTCAAATCAGGACAAAAGAGTTTACATAGATGACTCCAGGGTTGGTATGGTTTTGGAAGGGAAAATATGGGCGATCGAACCGCATATCGGTCAAAATGGTTATGGTGCCAAGTTTAAAGATGTGATTAGTTTACTCATCTGCGACGGAGTGTGGTTTGGATGGTATGGAGTCAGTGACTGACATGCCTAAATATTCCTCAAGAGATAGTCCTTGCTGAGTAATTATTTGAGCAGCACTAATTCCAACATACCGGATGTGCCATGGTTCAGCCTGATATCCGGTAATATTTTCTTTTCCTTGTTGATAGCGAATAATATAGCCAAATCCTGGTGCAGTTTGTGCCAGCCATTGTCCTTCAGGAGTATCTGCGAAAGACTGGGATAGTTGATAGTTATTGGAGGAAGCGCTGACATCAATGGTTAAGCCTGTCTGGTGTTCACTGCTGCCTGGGGGAGCACTGAACTGGGCTTTAGTTGGCGATAGTTGAATATTCCGGGCATAGATTTGAGCCTGGCGTTGATAAGAGCGGTATCCGGACACACCCATTAAAGACAGGTTGTTTTGTTTGGCCTTGGCAAACAGTTGTTCCAAAGCTTGTGCCGCTTCTTTTCTCAGTTGTTTTTTGGGATCATATTCTTGAAAAGGGAATGGAACAGCAGGTACCGTCAGATCCGGTGGGATGTATTCCGCCGGTAAACCGCTCACCCGATTAACTAAGACTAATCGATCAGTCGGGTTGGCGACCAGGTGAAAATGAGTGTCTATGAGTATTTGTAAAGAAGCTTTCGTCTGCGGCCCATAGACTCCATCTACTTTGAGCGGGGGAAATTTCTGTTGAAGCTCCAGAATTATACCGGCAGTATGAGGACCGTAAATGCCATCAGTCTGTAATCTGAAACCAAAGGAAACTAACATGCTTTGCAGTGCTTTTACCTGAGGCTCCGTATTTCCTTGGCGATAAATCCCGTTGGGCAGTGTTGGGAGCGGAATTTCTGAAACTTGGCCTAGATCAAGCAGGTCGCTGGTCAAACTGCTCATTGTTTTCACCTCCCTCATAATTATATTCATTCTTCAATGCGGTAGGTACCTTATATTCGAGGAGGATTAAGAAATGAATGAAGAGATACAGAACGGTTATGTCAATTTGGTCAAGCAATCGGTCGGACGCAATCTGCCCGTCAGTCAGTTAGTCGAGATTGCCTTGGCTCGCGGGGAGGGGATTCTTGCCGCAACGGGTGCTCTCTCCTGTACTACCGGAAAATACACAGGTCGATCCCCTGAGGATCGTTTCGTTGTGGATGAGCCGTCGGTACAAGGCCGGATTGCCTGGGGTAAAATCAATCAACCCCTTGCCCCAAGCAGCTTCGAAAGACTTTATCAAAAGGTGTTGGCTTATTTGGGTACTACCCGGTTTTTCTTGTTTGATGGCTTCGCCGGGGCAGATGAAAGATATCAATTGCCGGTACGGGTAATCAATGAGTTTGCTTGGCACAATATTTTTGTGCAACAATTGTTGATTCGCCCCACGGTTGACCAATTAGCAGATCATCAGCCAGAGCTTACAGTGATCTGTACGCCGGGCTTGAAAGCCGACCCTCAAACGGACGGCACGAACTCCGAGGCTTTTATTGTGCTGTCCCTTGAAAAAAGAGTTGTCTTGATCGGCGGTACAGAGTATGCAGGGGAGATAAAAAAGTCCATTTTTAGTGTGCTGAATTATTTAATGCCCCAGCGTGAAATACTTCCCATGCATTGTTCGGCTAATGTCGGTGTTGATCAGGATGTGGCCTTGTTTTTTGGCCTTTCAGGTACAGGCAAGACTACTTTGTCGGCAGATCCTGAGCGGCGGTTGATTGGTGATGATGAGCATGGTTGGTCAAGCAGCGGCATATTCAATTTTGAGGGTGGCTGCTATGCTAAATGCATTAATTTGTCGGAGCAACATGAACCCCAGATTTGGGAGGCTATCCGCTTTGGTGCAGTGACTGAAAATGTGGTACTGGATGCTCAGACTCGGGTGGCGGATTATCACAATGTTTCTTTAACGGAAAATACCCGCGCCGGTTACCCAATCGATTACATCGATAATGCCGTGATTCCCAGTCTGGCCGGCCATCCTCATGTGGTGATCTTTTTAACCGCGGACGCGTTTGGCATACTGCCCCCAATTGCCAAGCTATCCAAAGAGCAGGCGATGTACTATTTCCTCTCCGGATATACTTCCAAGCTTGCCGGTACTGAAAGAGGAGTTACAGAACCGGAAGCGACTTTTTCCGCGTGTTTCGGTGAACCGTTTTTGCCCTTGAATCCGGCCGTATATGCCAATCTGCTCGGGGAACGGATTGATGCCCACCATGTTCAAGTTTATCTGGTGAATACCGGTTGGTCGGGCGGACCCTATGGCGTGGGCAAGCGGATAAAAATTTCAGCTACTCGTGCCATGGTTTCGGCTGCCTTAAATGGTACCTTGGAAAAAGTGCTCTATCTACGGGATCCGGTGTTTGGAATTCTAATTCCGGAAATAGTGCCCGGAGTGTCTGAGGGGATTTTGCAGCCGCGGGACACATGGGCAGACCCGACTGCCTATGATACCGCCGCCCAAGCTCTCGTTGCTCGTTTTCAGCAGAATTTTCTGAAATTCCCTGACGTTGCGGCCAATATTCGCAGCGCGGGACCGAGCCTAAATAAGTGAGATGGCCTTTATCAGATTTGAACGGCAGCGCTCGGTTGTGGATACGGCATGTTTCATTTGATGGTGTGTTAGGAGTGAACAAATGTACTCTAACAAACAGTGGGAACAACATGTTCAGACCTTTAATAGTTTGCTTCGTGAGAATGGTTTGCAAGGTAACATCTTGTGTAAAAATTCACAAAGCCGAGATCAAAAGGGGTTCTGGTATTTCAGTTCCGCTTCTAGCAGATTTTTAGGTGATACAGCGGAAGAGGCTAAAGAAGCAATTCTAACGATAATTGAATGTGTTAAGGAGGTCAACAAACCAAAGCAAGAAAGAACTGGCCGCCTAAATGTTATTAAAAAGCTATTCGGATCTTTATGAAAGAAAGCAAAAGCAGTCTAGGTATATGTCATAGCCTAAGCTAAGCTTAGCTTAGCTTAGCCCCCCACGCCCATCGCTCCCGAACCAGGTTAGCGATGCCGTGCTTCTCCTATATGGGTGACCTTTTCTTAGCGGCGAATGAAGCTAGTTACATTCGTGGCGCAATTCTTAATGTTAATGGCCGATTAGTTTTGTTCAGACTAGAAAAACCTTTCAAAAGTTCAGGAGAGGTGGCGGAAAAGATGACAAAGACAAAGGCTATGACCTATGTACCCATTGGGCTAAGAAATATTGGAGTCTATTATCCGGACTTGGTTGTTACAAGTAAGGAAATTGCCGAGCAAAGTGGTATTCCGGAAGATGTGATCCGAGAGAAATTTGGGATTGGGTCCATTCGTAAGGCATTGCCGGACGAGAATGTTTCCGACCTGTGCGTCAAGGCGGCGAAAAACTGCATCCAAGGAATTCTTGAACCGGAGGAGCTTAATCTTATCATTTACCACGGAAGTGAATTTCGAGATTATAACCTCTACAATTGTGCAGCGCATATCCAACATAAACTTGGTGCTAAAAAGGCAATTGCCTTTCAGATGAGTATTTTATGTGCCTCAAGTCCTTTAGCTTTACAAGTGGCAAAATCAATGATGCTAACTCAGTCAGACCTTAAGAACGTCTTACTTGTGACGGGTAGCCGAGAATCCGACTTAGTGGACTTCAGAAATAATCGGGCCAGGTTCATGTTTAATTTTGCTGATGGTGCGGCAGCCTGCTTGTTGCAAAGGAATTATAACCGAAATGAATTATTGGAAACCAAAATAATCACCGATGGAAGTTTTGCTACCGACGTTGCGGTTTACGGAGTAGGGAGTGTGGGCTATCACACTAGTACTTCTATTGAACGAGACTTTCTTAAAACGGAAGAAGCGAAAGCAAATGGAGAAAAGGTTGGATATTTTGGGTTAGACTCGGCTGACCCGTTGTCTATGAAAGAACGATTGGATGCTGTTTCTATGGATAACTTTATCAACGTAATCAGTGGAGCGGCAGAGAAAAGTGGTTATAGTACAAAAGACATAAAATTTTTGGCCCCAATATTTATGAAAAGTTCCATTTTGAACAATATATTAGAGCAACTTAATATGAATATTAACCAATCGTTTGTGCTGAGAGATTTTGGACATGTTCAATCGGCAGATGCCTACATTTCTCTGTATGAAGGACTCAAGTTAGATCGTATCCAGGAGGGCGACTTGATTATCATGCTCGGTGCAGGCATAGGGTATTCATGGGCAGCGACAGCAATTAAATGGGGATTTAGTTAATTATCCGAAAGTACTGCAGCATTTCCTGGAGGGTTTTTTGTTTGCGGTGGGGGAGGAGTTAATGTGTCTGGAAGGTTTAGGGTTAAACCTAGCAAATCACAATCATTGGTAGGAATGATTGCCGGGCTGGTTTTTGTAGTTATTGGTTTTAGCTTGATGCCGATGATGGGTATGTTCGGAATAATATGGACTTTGTTTGCGTTGGCAATTGGTGGCATGCACGCCTACAATTTCTTTAGTAATAGGGGTGTAGCTTCGTGGGAGATTGATGTTGATTCGACGAATAGAGAAGGTGATTTTGAAGCAAGATTACGCAAGCTAAAGAGACTTAAAGAAGATGGTTTGATTAGTGAAAATGAGTTTGAGAAGAAACGTACAGAGATTATGAAATCAGAATGGTAGCAAAAGGGTCATGGACCCGACTTCTCCGATTAAAAAACCGCGCGCATTTTTTTCTTACACGCGGTTTTTTTCGAATTACAGTAATTGAAACTAAGTTTAAATAGTTACGATTTTTGTAGTGTTATATAATCTGTTTTTCCACTACCTAACAGCGGAATTTTATCTATAAGTGTAAGTTTTGATGGCATTAATAGTGGGGATAAGTTTTTCGACCTAATAAATGCCCCTAATGTTTTTAAAGAATAAACTTCTTCTGTTACAAAAAGAATGATTTTTTCGCCTCTAGAAGGGTCGGCAGCGGCTATTGTGGCAAGGTCTGATGTTCCAAAACACTCAGCCGCTAATTCTTCGATAAGATTTAATGAAATCATTTCGCCGGAAATTTTGGCAAAACGCTTAAGACGAGATTTGATGGTGATGAACCCTTGCTCATCAATTTCGACAATGTCACCGGTTGTATACCAGTCTCTAAGTGGTTTAAAACCTTCTCCATGAATAAGGTAGCCTTTCATTAGGTTAGCTCCCTTAACCAGCAGGTTGCCGCCGCTTTCAATACCTTCAACTGGTTCGAGTTTGTACTCAATGCCCGGCAAAAGACAACCAACACTCCCTTTTTTGTTTAGCAGCGGAGTGTTTAGAGAAAGAATTGCAGAGGCCTCTGTAGTACCATAGCCTTCGTAGATGCGAATCCCAAATTTATCGATCCACAGTTCACGAACTTCCTCTTTCAGCTTCTCGGCACCTGCAAAGACGTATCTAAGCGAATAGAAGTCATAGGGGTGGGCATTTTTGCCATAGCCTTTTAAAAAAGTTGATGTTCCAAAAAGAATTGTGCAGTTCTTATCGTAAGCAAGTTCGGGAATTATCCTATAATGCAAGGGAGTTGGATATAAGAACACCGGGATATTGCTTAACACCGGTAACAATGTTCCTGCCGTAAGTCCAAAACTATGGAACATGGGAAGCACATTGAGGAACTTATCGCTATCTGTCACATCAATGACACTTTTGGCCTGTTCAATATTACTATAAATATTTTTATGAGAGAGGACAACTCCTTTGGGTTTACTTTCACTTCCCGAAGTAAATAAAATCGGATTTCCATCTTTAAAGGCAGAGCGTCTTTTAAACAAATAGTTGAAGAAGCTATGTATCTTGTCGCCAACTGTAACAGTTGCTTTAACATCTTCTAAGTAAACGATCTTGATTTCTTGGGCTAAGACTGCAATAAGATGATCAAGTTTCGCTTTATGTACAAATTCTCTGGAAGTGAGGATCTCTTTTATTTCAGCAGTTTCGCAGCAATCAAGGAGATTCTGCTGCCCGAAGGAGAAGTTGAGAATTGAAGGGGTTATCCCGTTTTTAAAAAGAGCAAATAAGGTGGCTACATGGGCGATAGAGCTGGGCAGGAGAACCCCAACCCCAATTTTGTCTTTAAATTTCTCTCCCAATACATAACTTGATAAAAGTAGCTCCTTATAGGATACTCTCTGGTTTATATCTTCAATTATTATGCGGTGTTTATCAGCTTCATTGGCTATATCCAAGAGCTTATTAAAAAGATTAATGTTGTTCTCCGTACTGCTTTGAGCCATTTCAGCCTGCATTATTTTCAAGATGGAATCTGAGGCAATTTTCTTCTGTGCTTTAAGGGACTTGACAGGATCGATTGGTATATAAAATGGATTGCATATTCGGATAGACACCTTCGGAAAAACTCTAGTTGCAACTTTGGTTTGTAAATAAGAAAGCTTCGACCTCTCTAATCCTCTGAGGGTAATTGGATAAATTATGGCTTTAGACTTAATCGCCACATGAGCCGCTCCACTATAAATTTTCATTAATCCGCCAGTTGTTGTAATTCTTCCTTCTGGGAAAATCAATAAAGTTTTACCGCTTTTGAGTTCCTTGATCATCTGCCTTACTGAAAATGGATTCAGTGGACCGACTTTAATATGTTTAGTCATGTTCACAAAGAAGGCAAATTTCTTGGCAATTTCAGTATTTACCACAAACCATACGTCGTCTGGTAGGTTTAGAGCCAAAATGACGGCATCAAGCAACGAGGTGTGATTAGGCATCAAGATGGTCGGCTCGGAAAAATCTAACTTATCAAGGTTTTCTAACTTAATTCTAAACAATCTATTAATGATTGGTTTGAGAAGTTTTTTCAAAGGCTATCCCCTCTTCAAGTACCAGACATTTTTGGTTGGCTTCCTCTTCAGGCAGCTTATGCACCGATCTGCTTGTAAATATTATACTATGGACGACAATCTATGACCACTCTTAGGGCTAGGTCAACATAATTCCGGTAAAACGGAGGGATTAGCAGAAGAATTTTGATCTTGCCTGTAAAGAAGCGGAGGAATACGGATCATTCCTTACGGATGAAACAGAGTGAGAGCGGCAGTCTGCCGCTCTCACTCTGTTGTTTTCAAAAACCTAGTAGGCATTCTCAGTAGCATAGATCGTAACAGAGGTAGGAGTATTATACACTTGAAATTTAAGGTATTTTTACTTGGGAATATGGTGACTAGGAGCAGCAGTACGTAAATATGGTTGACAAATGAAAGGGATTCGAATATATTGAAGTAGAAATATCATACCTATCCAGGGTATATGGGGTGCGAAAAATTCGGAACGCAGAAATCACCTGTTTCTTTCAATAAAGGAAAGGGGGGAGTGGAAAATGCCGGCATTCATCCTGGAAAAATTGTGTCTGGGGTGCAAACTCTGTGTAAAAGCTTGCCCGGTACAGGCAATCAATATGATGGCACATCTTCCGGTCGTAGACCCGGCTAGGTGTACGGAATGTGAAGCCTGCATGGAACGATGTATGCATGGTGCTATTACTTTTACTGCAGCAGAGGAGAATGAAGCGAATGGCTAAGGATCAACAAGATGAACTTGAGTTTCAACTAAACATTGTGGAGAAAAAGTTAGCAGAGTTAAAGTCGCGCTGGCCATTTCATTCTGTGCAACCTAAGATGGTGGCAGATCTGGAAGATTTGGAAGAAGAAAGAGCACGACTGCAGCGCTTGCTCAATACTACTCAGAAAGTGTAATTTTCGGGAAGCAGAGCAGTGCAACTAGGTAACTTGGCGGCCGCTTTTAGCTGACTTGAGGGTATAAATGCTTGGATTAAGGCTAGGTAACTGAAAAACTGGGTAAAACTGAGGATAAGGACTACTAACAGTGAAGTACAGTTCGCAAAGCAATTTATATTGGCTAATAGGAGGAGGACCGGATATGAGTAAAAAAGTGTTAATTGTAGGCGGTGTAGCTGGGGGAGCCTCTGCCGCGGCAAGGCTCAGAAGACTTGATGAAAGTGCTGAGATAATTATGTTTGAACGGGATGAGTACATCTCCTTCGCAAATTGTGGTTTGCCTTATTACATTGGCGAAACAATTAAGGAGAGGGAAAAACTATTAGTCCAAACCCCTGAAAGTATGAAGAGTCGATTTAATGTTGATGTAAGAATTAATAGCGAAGTTATTGCGGTTGATACCAACAAAAAAGTGGCGGTGGTGAGAAGCAAAGCAAGGGGTGAGTATGAAGAGCAATACGATTATCTGGTTTTATCCCCTGGGGCAAGAGCAATTAAACCAAATATTGAAGGTATAAATAGTAAGCGGATATTCACATTAAGAAATATACCGGATACTGATCAAATTAAAGCCTACGTGGACAAAAAAGGAATAAACAGTGCCGTTGTGATTGGCGGGGGCTTTGTTGGCGTAGAAATGGCTGAGAATTTGAAGGACAGAGGCCTTGAGGTTACTTTAGTAGAAGCGGCTCCTCATATAATGGCTCCTTTTGATACAGATATGGTCGTATTAGTTGAAAAAGAGCTGTCCGATAATGGCGTCGAATTAATTCTCAATGATGGAGTTCAAGCTTTTAAAGATAATGAAAACAGGGTTGAAATAACTTTAAATAGCGGTGCAGCATTAAGTGCGGATCTCGTAATTTTAGCCATTGGGGTATTTCCCGATACTGGATTTTTAAAGGATAGCGGAATTAAGTTGGGAGCTAAAGGGCATATCTTAGTTAACGAAAGAATGGAGACATCCGCTGAAAATGTCTTTGCAGTAGGGGATGCAATTGAAGTTGTCGATTTTGTAAACAAGCAGAATACAGCCGTTCCCTTAGCAGGGCCTGCCAATAAGCAAGGTAGAATTGCAGCGGATAATATAGCGGGATTAAGTTCCTCATATAAAGGGACTCAGGGGACTGCAATTCTCAAGGTTTTTAGTTTAACTGCAGCAAGTACCGGCAATAATGAACGAACTCTAAATAGATTGAATATACCCCATAAAGCGATTACCATCCATCCAGCGTCTCATGCCTCTTATTATCCAGGGTCTATGGTAATGACCTTAAAACTTATTTTTAATGAGGATGGCAAAATATTAGGGGCCCAAGGCATTGGTTATACCGGAGTGGACAAGAGAATCGACGTGATCGCGACTGTCATTAGACTGGGTGGGACAGTGGCCGATTTAACCGAGTTGGAGCTTTGTTATGCGCCGCCTTTTTCTTCAGCGAAGGATCCGGTCAATATGGCAGGATATGTTGCGGAAAATGTCCTAGCCGGCAGAGTAGAGGTCATTACAGCAGAGACACTTTTGACGTATGATCAAAGTAACACGTTATTATTAGATGTGCGTACCGAAGATGAATTTAAGAATGGACATCTTGAGGGAGCGCTGAATATACCTGTAGACAGTTTGAGAGATAGACTCGGAGAGCTTGATAAGAGTAAAGAAATCCTTGAATACTGTCAAATTGGTCTGAGAGGATATGTAGCTGCGCGGATCTTGACTCAAAAAGGGTTTAAAGTAAAAAACATCGATGGAGGGTATAAATGTGCTGCAATGTTAAATTTTAAGCCGACTAAAATGGAAAATCCTGATAGCACCCAAAGGATGACGATCGATTCAGATACCCAAATTGTTAAAAGCGAGGTGCAAAAAGGAGTTAACGATTTTGATAAAAGCCTTGATGCTTGTGGCTTATGTTGTCCAGGACCGTTGATTCAAGTTAAAGCGTCAATCGATCAACTAAATGATGGTCAGGTTCTTAAAGTTACAGCTTCTGATCCGGGATTTTATGAAGATATAAAGGCCTGGTGTGTCAGAACAGATAATGAACTTGTCGATATTGGAAGAAATAAAGGGGTCATCCAGGCTTTAATAAAGAAAGGTCATAAATTTAAAGTGCTGAATAATTCGATTCCAACGGATATAATGGTAAAAGATAATAAAACAATGGTGGTATTTAG
>Ga0326727_10009413_pt1 | contig 24065 bp, 19 predicted proteins | sample MB2enrmetagenome_FD_207643 | JGI IMG/M metagenome (GOLD analysis project Ga0326727, IMG submission 207643) | Lab enriched peat soil microbial communities from McLean, Ithaca, NY, United States - MB29MY | ecosystem: Environmental > Terrestrial > Soil > Wetlands > Peat | place: USA: New York... | reverse complement strand
GAATTTGCGTTCGTTAATTATTTAACACCATGCGTGGATCTAAGTGAGCATGAAATCCGAACTGCGGAACCGGCTCGCCGAGAAGATGGCGGGCGAGATCACGCTGTCGGACTCCCCGGGGCTCGCGCTGAAGAAGTGGCGCATGAGTTTTGAGATTGCGCCCGGCGTCCTCTCGGATCGCCTCGGCGTCTCCCCCTCCGTGATCAGCGATTACGAGAGCGGGAGGAGGAAAAGCCCCGGGACTGCCGTCGTCGGCAAGTTTGTCGATACCCTCCTCGCCATCGACGAGGAAAACGACGGCAGGCACATCCAGAGATTTTCCACCATGCTCTTTTCCGATCTGGACGATGATGTGATCTACGACCTCCACGAGTACGAGACACCTGTCCCGCTGCAGGAATTCTCTGATGCGATCGGGTGCACGCTGCTCTGCGGGTCGATGGACAAGACCATCTTCGGCTATACCGTGGTCAACAGCCTGAACGCGATCCTGCAGCTCTCATCGAACGAGTTCAACCGCATCTACGGGTGGAGCACGGAGCGTGCACTGATCTTCACCAGCGTCTCGACTGGCAAGTCGCCGATGGTCGCGATCCGGGTCACTCCCTTCAAACCCCGGTGCGTGATCCTTCAGGGAATTGCGCTGCCCGACGTCCACCCGATTGTCGGGAAGATGGCGGAGCGGGACCACATTACCGTACTGTGCACGGGCATGGAGATTGACAGGATAGTGAGTACGCTGAGGGAGAAAGAATGGTAGGCATCATCACCTACGGTGCATATATTCCGAGATACCGTATCAGGGTCGAAGAGATCGCACGGGTCTGGGGCGCCAACGCCGCAGATATCAGCGGAGGGCTGGGCGTTTTTGAGAAGTCAGTCCCGGATCTTGACGAGGACACCGCGACGATTGCGGTCGAAGCGGCACGGAACGCGTTGCGACGGAGAGCGGTCGACCCGCGGGAGATCGGCGCTGTCTATGTCGGGAGCGAATCGCACCCGTACGCGGTCAAGCCGACTGCCTGCACGGTGGGCGAAGCGATCGGCGCCACCCCCAACATGACCGCTGCCGACTACGAGTTTGCCTGCAAGGCGGGAACAGCGGCGATCCAGACCTGCATGGGCCTCGTGAAAAGCGGGATGATCACCTATGGGCTTGCCATCGGTGCCGATGTCTCGCAGGGCGCACCGAGCGACGCGCTTGAATACACGGCCGCAGCCGGTGGCGCCGCGTTTTTGATCGGGCGGGATGACCCCATCGCGACGATCAACCATACCTGCTCGTTCACGACCGACACCCCGGACTTCTGGCGCCGCGAGGGGCAGAACTACCCCCGGCACGGCGGACGGTTCACCGGGGATCCCGGCTATTTCAGGCACGTCGGGGGAGCGTCCCGGCTCCTCTTCGAGCAGCTGGGAAAGGGCCCAAAAGACTATGACTACGCGATCTTCCATCAGCCCAACGCGAAGTTCCCGCAGAAGATGGCAAAGGACCTCGGGTTCGCACCTGAACAGATCAGACCCGGCCTCGTGGTCCCGCACCTTGGCAATACGTACTCGGGGGCATCCCCGATCGGGCTCGCCGCCACGCTCGACATCGCAAAGCCGGGCGACCGGATCTTTGTCTGCTCGTTCGGGTCAGGCGCCGGGAGCGACGCGTTCGACATCGAAGTGACCGGCGCGATCGAATCGGATACGTTCCGGCGATCGGCGGCTCCGGGTGTCACACAGCTGCTGGAAAATCCCATCTACCTCGACTACGCGCTATATGCGAAACACAAGGGAAAGATCGTGATGCAGTCATGAGAGACGTGGCAGTGATCGGTATCGGGTGTACGAGGTTCGGCGAGAAATGGGAGAGCTCGTTCCGCGATCTCTTTGTCGAGGCAGGCGCGCTCGCACTGGAAGACGCGAGGCTTGCCGGAGAAAATATCGACGGGATGTACGTGGGGAACATGAGCGCGGGACGGTTCATCGAGCAGGAACATATCGGCGCCCTGATCGCGGATTACGCCGGTATGGCGACCCGCCATATCCCTTCGACCCGGGTCGAAGCCGCCTGCGCGTCCGGCGGGCTCGCGTTCCGGCAGGCGGTCATTGCGGTTGCCAGCGGCATGGAGGATATCGTGGTCGCAGCTGGCGTCGAGAAGATGACGGATGTAGAGCCGGGGGCCAGCACCGATACGCTGACGGGTGCTGCCGACCGGGAGTGGGAAGGGTTTATGGGCGCGACCTTCCCGGGCCTGTACGCGATGATCGCGCAGGATTACATGCACCGGTTCCAGCTGACCCGCGAGGAACTCGCGCAGGTCGCGGTCAAGAACCACTACAACGGGGCACGCAACCCGATCGCGCAGTTCCAGCAGGAGATAACACTGGAAACCGTGCTCCGGTCTGCCATGGTCGCCGAGCCGCTCCGGCTCTTTGACTGTTCGCCGGTCACCGATGGAGCTGCCGCCGTGATCGTGGCACCGCTCGACCGCGCCCGCGAGTTCACGGATACCCCCATAAAGGTAATGGCGAGTTCGCAGGCCAGCGACACGATCGCGCTTCACGACCGGCGCGATATCTCCACGCTGGACGCAACGGTTGCTGCCGGAGAGCGGGCGTTCAGGATGGCAAATCTCGTCCACAAGGATATCGACCTCGTGGAAGTGCATGACTGCTTCTCGATCGCCGAGATCTGTGCAATCGAGGACCTTGGGTTCTGCAAGAAAGGTGAAGGCGGGAAATTTACCGCTGATGGGGAAACGGCGCTCAATGGCAGCATCCCGGTCAACACGAGTGGCGGCCTCAAGGCCTGCGGCCACCCGGTCGGGGCGACCGGCATCAAGCAGGTCTGTGAGGTTGTCCAGCAGCTCCGCGGCGAGGCCGGTAAACGCCAGATCGATGGGGCGACGATTGGCATGACCCACAACGTGGGCGGAACCGGCGCGACGGTCGCCGTCCATATTCTCGGGAGGCTATAGGATGTCGGTTGCGCGGTTCTGGCGAAAGATCCCGCAGCGCTACAACCTGATGGGGACGAAGTGCGAGACCTGCGGGAGGCACTTCTTTCCCCCGCGGACGTTCTGCCCCGACTGTCGCCGTGCAGGAAAGATCGTCGACCACACTTTTGCGGGTTCGGGAACGGTGGTCACCTTCTCAGTGATCCACACGGCAAGCGAGCAGTACGAGGCGCTCACGCCCTACGTGCTTGCCATCGTGCAGCTTGACGAGGGGCCTCGGATCACCACCCAGCTCGTCTGCGATCCGGCGCAGGCGAAGATCGGCCAGCGCGTCAGAAGCGTCTTCCGACGGATAGCGACGGACGGCGTGAGCGGAATCATCCATTACGGCACGAAGTTCGTGCCGGTGGAATGACTCAGGACTTTTTTGATCGCGGATTACCGTTTTTAACCAGGGCCGGATACTTTCGGGGTTCTGATCGGTTCGCAAAATACCGGTGGAACCGGGAAAACTCGGGAACTGGCCCCGGATATTCCGGTGCGCCTCTGTGACTTCATCATTTATCTCATAATCAACTGATAGTTAGTCAATATGAAGTGGCCCCCATGGTTGAACCGGACGGTCCTTGGTGCCGGTGTCGCAAGTTTTTTCGGTGATCTCGGCTACGAGACCGTCACCGTGCTCCTCCCCTCGTTTTTGATCATCCTGGGAGCACCGGTGTATGCCCTTGGTGTCATCGAGGGGCTGAGTGACGGCGCATCCAGTTTTGTCAAACTGTTTTCCGGGTACTTTGCCGATAATCTGGGCAAACGCCGGGAGTTTGCCCTGACCGGGTCTGTCGCAACCGCCATCTTCCCGGCCTTTCTTGCGGTCGCGACGTCGTGGCTGGTCGTTCTGGTGGGAAGATTTATCGGCTGGGTTGGCAAGGGGATCCGGAGTCCCTCACGGGATGCGATCCTCTCAAATTCGGTCGGGAAAAAGGACCTCGGCAAGGCATTCGGATTTCACCGGGCCGGCGATACGATGGGAGCGATTGCCGGGCCGGCCATCGCACTCGTGCTGGTTTCATCGATAGCGATCCGAAACATATTCTGGCTTACCGTGATCCCGGGATTTCTCGCAATGATAACCCTGTGGCTGTTCCTGCGGGAGAAGAACCCCTCCCCGGCAAAACACCCCCGGCCGCTCACCGCCTCGCTCCGCGGCCTCCCTCCGCGGTTCCGGGCATTCCTCGGGGCGGTGCTGGTCTTCGGGATTGCGGATTTTTCCCAGACCCTGCTCATCGCATTCGTGATAGTGAGCCTCACGCCGTCCCTGGGATTTACGATGGCAACTGCGGCCGGTGCAGGGCTGTATCTCGTCCGCAACATCATCTACGCGGCGGCATCCTACCCGCTCGGCTGGATGGGCGACCGCATCGGGCGAAGGCCGATGCTCATCCTGGGATATACGGTTGCCGTACTGACATTCGTGGGATTCATTCTTGCACCGGTGAACCTCGCTGTGTACGGGCTCCTGTTCGGGATGTGCGGCCTGTTCATCGCTGCTGAGGACACGCTGGAGAGTGCGCTTGCCGGCGAAATGGTAGGAGAGGCGTCCCGGGGGCTCGGCTTCGGGGCACTGGCGACCATGAACGGAGTCGGCGATCTCGTATCCAGTGTTATGATAGGATTTATCTGGACGTTTATCGGGTACAGCGCCGGGTTCATCATCGCTGCCGTGATCGCCGCAGCAGGAACCATCCTCCTGGTCTGGACAACGCGTGCGGTAACACCGGCACAACCGGTATCAGGATAAAAAGGTGGTTACATTCTCAGGCACCGGTACAAAAAGGTGCCCGGGAACCTGTTTTATTTTTTAAAAAATATCCGTAAACTCCCCCTCCGGGGTCATGATGAACGTTGAGCCGCAGCCCTGCGGTTCGGAGCAGATACAGAAGCGGCCGTCCCTGCCAAGATCATCATGAAACACGACAGTACCGGTTTTGTTACAGACCGGGCACGCAAGATCTGGTCTTTCGATCATAATTTCTGTATTAAATCACGCCGGATCCAAAATATAGTTTGGGATATTACCCCATTCCTGGAGCAGGTGTCACAATATCGTACACCGCATGCCACTGCACCGGGGAATACGAGCGCACGACCCGTTCAACCACGATCTTCCCCCCCAGCTCCCGGATACGGGCAACGTGCTCCCCCTTCCGCGAGACCAGCGCGTAGAAATGGATCGAGCCCCCGGGCCGGCAGAGCCGGAATGCGGCCGGCAAAAACTCCGTGCCGGAGAGCGGGAGGTTCATCATCACCCGGTCAAACCGCCACGGGAGGATCGTCTCAAGCTGACGGGCATCAACGAGGACCGGAAGCACGTTTCTGATCCGGTTCTGCACGAGGTTTTCGAGCATCAGCAGGACCGCCTGCGGGTTGATATCGGACGCAACAACAGATGCGGCCCGGGCCGCAAGCGTGATCGCAAACGGCCCGACACCGGCAAACATATCGAGCACGATCTCATCATCCCGGGTCAGTGCAAGAATGCGCTGCCGTTCGGTCGCGAGCCGGGCGGAGAAGTATGCGGCAGCAAGATCAACGCTGAAGCGGTGCCCGTGCTCGGTCACCTGCGTCCGGGTCGTCGGCTTACCGGCAAGCACCGCAAACCTGCGTGTCCGGTACTCGCCGGATACCTCGCCCTCGGCACAGAGAACCGTGTGGAGCGATGGTCGCGAATGAAGGATCTGATCGGCCATGGCGGGATCGGGCTCCTGCAGGATTGCAATCCCGCCAACAAGCTCATGCCGGGGAAGTGCCGGGCGGCCGGGCACCGGCTCGAACACGAAGCGCCGTGCGCCCTCACGCCCCTCAAGAACCGGCATAACGAGATCATCCCCGTCACGCCGAACTCTGAGCGAAGTATCCAGCATCCCTTCGCAGATCAACGCCTGCCTCACCTCCTCTCCCTGCCCGACCGGCACACGGATACCCCATTGTTCGACTGTCATGCGACCACGTATATCATAAATTAATACGTGCTACCATTATTCATGGCTGATGATGGAGAACCCACGAGCGGGATCGGCCACCCTGCAGGAACCGACCCCGATAAAGAGGAGGAGGCGCGTATTCTTACCGGCCTGAAGAACGGTTCGCGGAAGCTCTACGAGCTCGAGAACGAGCTTGCCCCGCTGGACGCGATCCGCGTCCGGCGGCGGTTTGTCGAGAACGAGACCGGGACCACGCTCGGGAATATCGGCATATTCTCCATCGATGTCGAACGCGTGGTAAAGCGGAACTGCGAGAACATGATCGGAACGGTGCAGGTACCGGTCGGGGTCGCCGGGCCGCTTGCCGTCAACGGCGAATACGCGCACGGCACGTTCTGGCTGCCGCTCGCAACGACGGAAGGGGCGCTGGTCGCTTCCGTGAACCGTGGGTGCAGTGCGATCACACAGGCAGGGGGGGCGGAGGTCCGGATCCTGCATGACGGTATGACCCGGGCCCCGGTCTTTGCGGCGGAGGGCGTCGCCCATGCCAAGCGGATCGCGGACTGGGTGGTATCGCACAAGGAGGAGCTCGCGACTGCAGCGGAACGCACCACATCGCATGGAAAACTCAGGGATATTATCACCTTTATTGCCGGTACGAGCGTCTTTGTCCGGCTCGAATTCGACACCAAGGACGCGATGGGAATGAACATGGTCACGATTGCGAGCGCAAGCGTTGCCGACCTGATCGCCAGCAGCACCAAGGCACGGCTCATCGCCCTCTCCGGCAATATGTGCACCGACAAAAAACCGGCCGCTATCAACGGCATCATGGGCCGGGGGAGGAGTGTCGTGGCCGGCATCGCGCTCTCCAACGACCTGATCGGCCGGGTATTCAAGACCGATGCCCGGACAATGGTCGAGGTGAACTACCGGAAAAACCTCATCGGTTCCGCCCGCGCCGGCTCGATGGGATTCAACGCCCATGCGGCCAATATTGTTGCCGCGATGTTCATTGCCTGCGGTCAGGACGCAGCCCACGCAATCGATGGCAGCACCTGCATAACGACCATCGATGCCACGGAGACCGGGGTCTACGTCGCGGTCACGCTGCCGTCGCTCCCGGTCGGCACGGTCGGCGGAGGGACCGGCCTTGACACTCAGCAGGAGTGCCTGAGGATGCTTGGCGTGGCCGGAGGGGGCAGCCCGCCGGGCGCGAACGCGAGAAAATTTGCCGAGATCATCGCTGCCGGCGTGCTCGCCGGTGAACTCTCCCTGATCGGCGCACTTGCTGCCCAGCACCTCGCCCGCGCACACCAGCAGCTCGGGCGGGGGCAGGGGCGTTAGAACCGGAACCACTTCATCATGACGACGGCGTCTTCACCGTTGGAGTAATAGTGCCGGATCTGGAAGACGTCGCGGTATCCAAGGCGCCGGTAGAACCTCTGGGCGTCACGGTTGAAGGCCCGGACCTCCAGCTGGACGCCGGTGGCACCTTCAAGGACGAACTGGTGCTCGACCCGCCGGACAAGCGCCGTACCGATCCCCCGGTGGCGGAAACGGCGGCTCACGGCAAAGTTGCAGATATGCCCGTAACAGTTCTCCCCGGTATCTTCTATGGCGCCGACCACGAAGCCGGCGATGCAGCCTTCAGAGACGGCAACAAAATAGGTCGTCGGGTAATAGGTCAGCGCTTCCAGAAAGATGGCATGCTCCCAGGGATCCACAAAGGACTCTGACTCGATCTCGACGATGGCCGGAATGTCGGCAGGAGTGGCTCTCCGGATAAACGGCAGCGTTGAAGGAATAATACCCTGAGAACGGATCATGGGGTTACACCAGCCAGCCTGCAGTACCCACTGTTACGCCCCGGTTCCAATAAGAGTTGTGTGCCGCACGGGGGCAAGGGCGGATATCGTTTTTTTGGGTGAAACGGTGGTGGGACTTATTGAAGGCCATGATGTACACGGGCATGACCAACGCTGACCAGCCCGAACATGCCTCTGATAAACCGGCCCGGAAAATTGCCGTGCAGTCCGGTCTGAAAAGACGTTATCCGCACAGGGTCTTTGAATATATATGGATCCGCACCCAATGATGTGAGGTAGAACACGCCTCCCGCGAGGCCTGGTTGCTTGTCATGGTGAAGATCTATCGTTTTGCCGCCGTCCGTCCTACGCCGGGACTGGCGCCTGCCATCGCCGCCGTCCCGTATGACGTGGTGACCGCCGATGAGGTGCGCGCCATCATCCGGCAGGACCCGGATAGTTTCCTAAGGGTGAGCCGGTCCGATGCCGAACTCCCGGATATTCCGCCGCATGATGACCGGGTCTACCAGAAGGCGCGGGAGAATTTCCACGCGTTCTTAGAGAGCGGGCGGATGCGGCAGGATGCTTCCCCGGCCATGTACGTGTACCGCGTGAGGCAGGACGGCGGGACCTTTACCGGCCTGTGCTGCTGCGTCGATGCCGATGATTACCGGAATAACCGTATCCGCCGTCACGAGCAGACCCGGTATGACAAGGAGGAGGACCGGACCCGCCATATTGCGGCAATACAAGCCCACAACGGCCCGGTGGTACTCCTTTACCGGGACACCGGTTCGATCGCTTCTTTTCTCGAGTCACTTGTCGCTCCCGATCAGAAACCCGATGCGGAAGTGATCACGCCACACGGTGCCGTCCACCAGATCTTTGTTCTCACCGATTCGCAGTCCTTCACGCGGCTGGAGACGTTATTTGACGGCGTTCCCGCTCTCTATATCGCGGACGGGCACCACCGGGCAAAAGCGGCGGTCAATGTTGCCGGCAGGACTCCCGTGAACGGGTCGCCGGCCGGCGGTGAAGTGCAGCGGTTCATGGGTGTGATGTTTGCGGATGACCGGGTCAGGATACACGGGTACAGCCGGCTGCTCACGGATCTTGGCGGCTATACCCCGGAGACTTTTCTCCACCAGCTGGAGAAGTGGTATACCGTAGAGCCCTGCGGTGAGGTTGATGGTACCGGCTTCAATATCCGCCCGATCCGGGCAGACCCGAAAAAATTCCATGTCATGCATATGTATCTCGGCGGAACATGGTACGAATGCAGCCGTCCTGTCGACCCGGCGGCCACACTGGCTGAGGCGCTGGACGTTGCCGCGCTCCAGAAATACGTGCTTGAAGGGATGCTCGGGATCCGGGATCCCCGGGGAGATTCCCGTCTCCAGTACCTTGGCGGTGCACGGCCGGTTGCCGATCTGGAAAGACTGGTGGATGACGGGAGTTATATGGTTGCATTTGCCATGCAGCCGGTCCGTGTCGCAACTGTCCTTGCGATAGCCGATGCCGGGGGCGTGATGCCGCCTAAATCCACGTGGTTTGAGCCCAAGCTCCTGAGCGGGCTGCTCATCCATACGTTTGCGTGATTATTCCACGCAACCACCCTGCACCTTTATCGTTTTTGCTACCGATGATGGTATGGTATGATCACCCTTGCACTCCCAAAGGGCAGCCTCGAGGCGCAGACGCTCCAGCTCTTCAGGGAAGCAGATCTTGAGGTTCGGCGCACGGACCGCGATTACAACCCCCGGATCGATGACCCCCGGATCGGCAAGGTGAAGATTCTCCGGCCGCAGGAGATCCCCACGTACGTTGAGAAAGGGTATTTTGACCTGGGAATTTCCGGTCTCGACTGGGTCCGGGAGACCGGCGCGGATGTAATCGAGGTGGCAGACCTTTCCTACAGCAAGACCGGCGAGGGGAACGTGAAGATCGTCATTGCGGTCCACCGGGACGAAGCGATCGATGATGCCGCCCGGATCCGCCCGGACAGCAGGGTGACGACGGAATACCCGGAGCTGACGAAGAGCTATTTTGCCTCCCGGGGAATACCGATCCAGCTCTTCCACTCCTACGGTGCATCGGAGGCAAAAGTCCCGGATCTCATGGACGTGGTCGTCGATCTTACCGAGACGGGGACGACCCTGCGGAAAAACGGCCTGAAGATCATCGGGCAGATCATGGAATCATATACCGTGATCATCGCGAACAGAACCAGCTGGGCGGATGTGGAAAAGCGGCGGGAGATCGAGGAGATCAAGACCCTCCTGTTTGGGGTGATCGAGGCACGGCACAAGGTGCTCCTCACGATGAATGTGCCGTCCGCTACACTGGAGAAGATCGTCGCTGCGCTCCCGGCAATGAAGAAACCGACCGTGAGCCGACTCCACGGGATCGATTACTACAGCATCCAGACCGTCGTGCCCAAGAGTTCGGTGAACCAGCTGATACCGAAGCTCCGGGCATGCGGGGCGGAAGACATCCTCGAGATCCCGATATCGAAGATTGTGCCGTAACAACAGGAAAGCGATCAACCCAACCATTTTAGTCCATTGACCTGTCCCTGATGCGGCAGTCAGGGCCGGCCTGCACTTGGGAAAAATCTTCTGATCGTTGCTGTGGCTGGCTGAGAACGCTGAACGCGGCAGTCCCAAAAAACCAAATTTATATCTCTTGCCCTGTCAATACGCCATTAAGAGAGTTATGTATAGACCCACGGCGTCTTGTATTGACGATCAGTGTCAAAATTTAGGTATATCCCGTACTGGCGCAATCTCTCTGTCATCATCCAGCATGTGGCCCACAGATATTCATGTTCAATGCAACAACAGGAGTTCTGATCTCCCCCCATGATAGACGATGCCGCCAACCTCTCCATTGACTTTTTGGCCGGTTTTACCATTTTTATGATTTCATTTATCTACGTGGCCACCCTGATCCCAACTCTTTTGCTCGGTCTCCAGGGAAGTACCATCGATTATAACGCAGTCGCATACCGCACCGGGGTCATCCTGGTGGAAGATCCCGGCGCGCCGGTGTCCTGGGAGAACCCGGGTGTCTACTCTAATTATTACATCCAGACAAATGGCATCCGGTTTGGACTCGCTGTCTCAAGAGATACCCCCAATATCCTCTCTCAGCAAAAACTGAATCGGTTTTTCTGCAGCACAGAGTTTGTTTATCCAGCGGATTACCGTTCACGGGCCGTTTTCGGCAATTACCCGTACCTGTTCAATATTTCTCTCACGTTTGCCGGGAACTCAACAACTCAATCAATCGGGGATATCCTGCCAAACGGGTATGGATATGTCCGGCGGGTAGTGCTCCTGAAAGGCTGGAGTAACGCTACGATCGGCAACGCAACTATTTACCAGCAAAAAACGAATGTCACCATCCATTCATTTACCATTCTGCTAAACTCCACTGACCTGCTGAACAACGCCACGAATCCCGCATGCACAAACCCCGTATACCAGATCAATCCCTGGGAGGATCAGATTGTTGTTAACCTCACCAATCTGAATATGACGTATAATCCTTTACCACCTACCCCCATTGTTAATCTGGTCGCGATCACCTTCCTTAGAGCGCAACAATCACAGCCGTATCCGAACCCTTCGCTCTCGGTTCTTGAAAATTTCTCCTCCAGTAACGCTAATCTTACCACGGTCCCACCATTTTATGTGTATAATGATAGCAATTCTACACCCCAACCTGCGCTTCCGGTTATTGTCAACAACAGCTTGTCTCTGACGTTCACACCAGGATTTTTTTACCAGATGGGGAATAATAACGTTTACCAGCAGGATACGACGACCCAGTTGTATATCCGGTTGACATTCCAGTTGAATAATGCAGACTGGTATTTTAATAATACATATCCAGGCGGACAGCCGTTCAGTTATAATTATGATCCCACGAATGTTACTCAACCCGGTTTACGTAGCGGAGTAATGGAGATTGCAGTATGGTAGATCATGGAGGACAGTTGTATACCATTGAGGGGATCGCTGCCGGTTTACTCATGATTTTTACTGCCTATCTTGTGATGAGTACGACGACCATATATACGCCCGGGGATGCCCACATCACCGATATGCAGCTGGAGCAACTCGGGACCGATGCGCTGCGGGCAATGAATTCGCCCATCTACGGCTTGCAGACGGAGACCCCGCTGCAGACCATCGTTGAAACTTCCGTAAATAATCCTGCGACCGCCGGAAATGCCTTCAATACGATGTTCACGAATCTGACGAATAACAGGACGGAATCAATTACGGATAATATACATTACATTGCCACAGTCACGTATTATAATATAAATGGTCAGACAACCGGGAGTATCCCGCTCGCATCAAACCGCAATCTCACTGGCGTTGAACATCCGGTCCGGGCGACTGAATGGGTCATTGCCAATAACGAAATATTCCCGGGTAGTAGTGTCCAGCAGAGCCGGGCAGTGTTAGTGGAGGTGCTTCTGTGGCGGGATTGAATGAGGATGCGCAGTGGATTATCCTCATGGGATTTATTGTAAGCTTTAGTTTCTTTTTCCTGGCGATGATCATCAACCAGTCCACGGTCGTCGGCCAGACAACAGCGGAGAGCGTCCTGGACTTCCCGAAAGATGACATCCGCGACTTGAACACAGTAATCATCGATTCGGTTTACCAGAATCCGGTAACCGACCCAAGCGTAGTAAACACAGATATAGTATCAATTTCATTGGCAAGGAAAGGCGCGATAGTGACGTATTCGAGCTATCCGCAGGGTAATTATACCTATATCAACATGCATTACAATAACGGAGTGACGGTGTATAATGAGACCTGGGCGTCACCGTAACAAGCAGAACAACGCTGCCGTAGTGACTCTCATCGAGTACGTGATCGTGAGCGGGATCCTCATGATCCTGTTTGTTGTTATGGTACTGCTGGTGAATGCCAACATCATGATGGGACCGGCAGACACCCTGAGCTTTTATGCATTTACCGACATTGGTAACGGTGTATCTACCCGGATTGTCGAAGTATACAGTATTGCCCCGCAGAACGGAACGCTTGTGACCAATTTCCCTCTTCCAACGGATGTAGGCGGAATGAATTATTTTGTAGCCATCGAACCGAGCAGCAATCTGAATGATCAGGATATCGAGGTATGGCGAAGTGATATTTCGAGCAATATCAGCCTTGCCGAAATTGACCTGACAACACAGGGGATCGCCACCGGAAATACGACCGGCAGTGGGATCAACACGATCTCATACAATTCAGGAGGATTTTAATCATGGGTACCGTTGAGAGCACCAGACACATGGACGATGGAGGCATATCTGAAGCGATCGGTTTCATCCTCATATTCAGCATTATCATTGCCGGTATCGGGCTTGTGACGCTATACGGTTATCCGATGCTCCTGCAACAGCAGTCCAGTGCAAATGAGAGGATCATGGAAAAGAACATGATCGTACTGCAAAATGATCTCAAGAGCATTTCGTATAACATGGTGCCGTATACAGAGACCTCGCTCAATGTAGGAGGGGGGTCGCTGACCATATACAACATGAGTTACAGCACGTCATCTTCAAATTTCACAATTTTTTTTAGTAATGGCACCCCGCTACTGCGTCAACCGTTCTCTTCAGGAGATCTGCGATATGTATCCACCAGTGCCCAGACAGACATCTCTCTGGAAAACGGGGCTGTTGTCCTGCGGATGCTCGCAGAAAATGGCTCCACAATGCTTGCCCAGCCCCGCTGGTTCTACGATGGTCCAACCAACACGGCCGTTATCTACCTGATCGGATTCAATACCACGAATCTTATGGCACTTTCTGGTGTTGGCACCGTGGACATGGCCCTTGGCCAGACCAACTATACCGTCTATAATTTTCAAAACCCCCAAACGATCAAGGTTGAGTATACACCCAATCCTTCTGTCGATTATTCTTTTGCATGGGATAACTACTTCAGCAACACGTTGGGGATGAATCCCGTAAGTAATGGATATGCATTTCCCCCGTTGAACACACTGGTTATCTACCAATACCAAATCATTGTTAATTCCATGTAAAATAGTGGAATGTAGTTGGAACACGATAACCACTATTTTGGCGTGAAACGGTTCCCGGTTTTTTATCAGACGCGCTTTAAAAGATCTCCCGTTCATTCCAGTGTATGGAGAGAGTTTTTCAGATAGATTGAACAGTTCTCCTTTGTCTTCCCCTCATTTACTGACTCGACTTCTTTTTGCGAAGAAATGGTACGCCGGGCATATCAGCTCAGACCGGAGGCTGTCCTGTCACAAAAGAATTTCACGAAACCTTTGCGTACCGTTGTGAGGAAATCCACCGGGAGAGTTGCGGTGAACTATGTACCTGAGCTGTTGTGTGGGCATGTTCCTTTTCATGAATGACCCTGCGCGGTGTCGGCAATGTGCATCCCTTGTGATCAAGGATAACAAGATGTTTTATTCAATCCTTGTCAAGTCGGGAGGGATGAGAGCGGGAAATAACTGAATGGGAGCGTGATCGCACGAGTCGCAAGGGGGACACCACTTGTGCAAAAGGGGATCCGATCCCCCGGAAAAGCCAGGAGAGGTTACACTCCGACGGAATGTACAAAAAAACGACCAGCTGGGAAGTTTTCTGCATATCGGGGAGAGTAGTTCCGTGCACCTGAATGAGATCAGGATATTAACGCTCTGGCAAAAAGTAAAGATGATTGAGGCAGGCTTATGGATGTGTTCCGGAATCTTTTTGGGAGTGAGTGCACCGGAGAAATCCGGTCGGGAAATTGTTTGGGGATTATTCACTGCAGCATGATGTACGATTTTCCTGACTCTTTGACCTGTGCGCCAACTCCGATTTCAGATGTTGCAGGGTACGCATCGGGTGCGGTAGCATCAACGCAGATATAATAGGTTCCCGCGGGGAGTGTGCGGACATCAAGGCTCGAGTACTGGTTTGATTGACCAACCGGAATACCCGTCTGCGTGTCAAAGGGGCCCACCCACGGCGATTGGCCACAGGTTTGCGGGGCCTGGTAGGAGGTCGAGTAATAGAGACGTTCGGTGGCGGTATAAAGGCCGCTGCCAGGGTATGTTGTACCCCATTGCAATGGCACAAAACTGGTGAGTATCCCGGGCTGGGTCACCAGGAGGGGGGGATTGATCAGAATTGACTGCGTCGTCGCACCATTATTCGTAAGATTCGCGAGCGCGGTAATAAACACGGGGGGGAGTTGCAGAGAACTTGTTCCATTGTTGAACGTGATGGTCCCCGATTGGTTGCCAAACAGCTGGATGGTTCCTGCCTGTGTTATATTGAGCTCGAATACTGCCTGCCAGGTCTGGCCGAGATTTATGGTCCCGATGTTGAAGATCAGCGTTTTGTTGGTCTGCCATTGGGCCGTCTGATCCGTATTATTGTTTACTCCATTCTGCCATGTTATCTGCGTAGAACCCGGATTTGCAGCTACATAGTTGAAGACATTGGCATTCTGAACCGTTACATTATTGAGAATCACATTCTGGAAGTTCATGGTCATCTGGGTGTTCACACCGGCCGCAGTCAGCAGGCTCCCTGCAATGGAGGTGTAGACCTGTTTAAGCGTGGCCGCATCAGGGGCATTTGCATAAAAGCCGCCAGTTGCATTTGACAAGATGCTCATATCGGAAATTGCCTGTTGATCGAATGAGTTATAGTAGGATATCGTATATACCCGTATACCGCTGTTCGAGGCATAGACAGACATATTTTGTGCAGTAAGTTGCTCATCGGGGGCTGTTGTATACGTCACAGATGATGGCCCATAAGAACTGGTTAAAGTTAAACCGGAACTCGTGACTGTGATATATTGCGATTGTGATGTCGCTGTATCGGTGCCTGCAGAGTTGGTTGCCGTTTCCGAAACAGTATAATATTTGGTGCCGGAAGAGGGCTTTGTATATGTATGGCTTGGATTCTGTGAGGTTGAGTAAGTGTTATCCCCAAATGACCAGTTCCAAGAAGTCGGGCTGCCCAATGATTTGTCCGTGAATGTCACCGTTGTTCCAGAGGCAGTGCCGGTAAAATAGGCATTTGGTATAAGGGTTCCCCCCAATCCATTGTAATACAGGTATTTATTGGGTTCAAGGGCATTCGTGCTGTAACCGGTGTATCCTGAGGGGGGAGCAGGGTAATACCCGGTTCCCCGGCCAAGGAAATCTCCCAACCAGTTGTAATCTCCATCCGTCAGAAGAACAATTGCCCGCACCGCTCTCGGGTTGGGATTTGGATTAGCATTGAGATACGCGATGGACTGGTAGATCCCGTCCCGTGTTCCCGTAGCTCCATTTGGACTCAAAGTGTAAAGCGACTTGTTAACAGCTATGAAATTGTTCGTCAGATTTTGATTGATCGTGGTATCGATATTTGCGCCACTATCATAGCCAGAGAATGACACGAGGGCGATCCGGTCATTCGATGCATTCACTAGGGAAATAAACTGTGCTCCACCGGCTTGTGCATTCTGTTCCTCTGTACCACCAGATACACAGTTGCCGTTTTTTGTAGTCCCCATACACGTGCTCATACTCCCGGACCGATCCATAAGAATGACGACATCTATCGGGTTCGTCGTGAGATCCCACCCGTCGCCGGTCAGTTTAACGGTCACGTTGACCGTCCCATTCACCGGGACGGTGAGTGGGGACACGCTCGTAAAGGCACTGAGATAAGGATAGTTTTTCCATGTCAGAAGGACGTTTTGCTGCGTGCCATTCCACGTTGCGGTAACAGAACAATTTCCTGTAGCCGTTGGATTATAGTATTTATTTGATGTATTTGTCGTAAAACCGCCCGGAATGAACTGGACTATGGCATTACCATTACTATCGGTCACAGCACTGTTGCCCGTAATTTTTGGTGCAGAAGTTACGACATCGTTAATATTGTCATATGTAGGGGCTCCAAGACTGAATGTCACCGTCTGGCCGGCGACGGGATTTCCCATGACGTCGGTAACCTGTGCCGTTACATTCGCCACGGTTTGGTTATTGACATCCAAACTGGGCATTGTCTGAGGATCTGCGATGAGTGCCCAGTCCACGGGCGCGGTACTGTAAAACGTCGCATATACAGTGGAGGTGACTGAGGTATTACTGACTGCCGTTGCCGTAATGGTGATGTTGCTGGCAGTGCCCCGCGGACCGTATGTCAATCCCACCTGACCGAAGTTATTTGATTCCAAATTCGGATAAGAGTCGCCGGCACTCGTCTGGACGGTTATATTTTGGCCAGTGGTCGGGTTGCCATATTTATCATACAGGGTATACACGACAAATACGGTATGAACCATATCGGCGGGCACTGCAGAAGGGCTTATTAACGCGGTGATCGATACCGGAACCCCATTGGCAATGCCAATAATCGAAGGATATATAGTCGGGATTGCACCGAAGGATTGTATGGCAATATTGTTCTGTCCCGCAATATAATCGAGCAATACTGGCACCGATACCGATCCCGTTGCGTTGGCCAGTTGCTGGGTCGTGATGGTAACATAGGTCCCATTGATTACGAAGGCCGCATTTCCAGCGACAGAACCGATTTGGAGCGTGATGGTATTGGGATCAGCAGGATTCCGGTGATCGATGATGTTGCCCCACTGGTCAGTATAGGAGATATTAAAATAAGTTAGCGTGCCTGCGGATGCCTGAGACGGCGAAGAAACGGTATAGTAGAACGGGGTATCGTGATCAATGTTTTGAACGTAAGAGCGAGTGGTGATGATGCCATTACTGTTCGTCAAGTTTGCATTGATGGTAGCACTGCCGCTCGTATAATTGACGGTGAAGGTGGTAGTTGCAACGCCAATGGAATTAGTCAAGGTACTTGTTTGGCTGAGTTTTCCCATAATCACGGAATTAGGAGCCAGAGAAAATGTTACCGGTATCCCTGGCTGGGGGATACCATTGATATCCATTGCCGTGACCGTGATTGTTGACTGGGAGTTCCCGTTTGCAATTACCCATGCCTGGCTGGAGCCGATAGTCGATCCAGAGAGATCATTTGCAACGGCACCACCAATAAGGCACATCATAGCCATGATAAATAGAATGAAAAGAAATACCCGCATATACCGCTGTCTCCAAAAAGAGGTATTGCAGTTTAAACTATATAAAAATTTCTATTCATCAAAAAATGAATTTGTTTCCTCTTTTTTAAAAAAAAAGGGAGATTCTGTCAAGATTAAATTTTGAGATATAAATTTACTTTTTCTGATTGTATTCCCGTCTTTGCCATGATTACATGAGCTGATTGTATGAGAAAAAACCGGCGAAATGCTCTATAGCTGACAATTGTTGCAATAAGATCCCATAAAAAGCAATAGAGAAATGCAAAACAGAAATCAGGAACCCCCTATTGAGAGAATGCAATTACATTAAAACGGCCACAGGCAAGTACGCCAAACAGCACGGATATCAAACCAATTCACGTAGTACGAAGATTAATAATCATCACCCCTCAGCCTAAAAAATCCCTGATTGTTCTTTTATCACTCTCAGAATAGACCCAGAGACTATATGGGCCATCAAGATACCGGCAGGTCTCAAAACATTTGTAATTGCAGAGAGAGGATAGTAGGGTAAAATCCCGGTAATTTTAACTGTCTCGGTTCAGAGATAATTATTCCGCCGGAGCCACTCGACCTGCGGCCCGGTATACCGGTAGATGATATCGCACTTCTCATCCTGGAAATTCCACGGGACGATGATGAGGATATCCCCTTCACGGATCCAGACTTTCTTTTTGATCTTTCCCTTGATCCGTCCCATTCGGGTGACGCCGTCAAAACACCGGATGCGGATATGGTTGGCACCCATCATCAGTTCTGCACACCCGAACATCTCGCGGTTTCGTTTCTGGGGTAATTTTACCCGGACGATCTCATCGCCGGGTGGCGAACCCTGCGGTTTCCTGTCTGTCAGTACAACCTCTCCTGATCATACCTAAGTAAAACGTGCATAATTCTTACTTCAAATGAAAATATATGTATGCTTCGCAGCGGGATACTGAGGGAATTATCCGGTTCCACAAGTACCCGCAGAATATTTTGACAAAGGAGCGATGTTTGGCTGCCGGTGGGAGGTTTCTCCGCATACCGGATTTATTTTATATAACTCTCCATGGGTCCCGACAGGCAATTTCTGATGCAATTCCTCAGTATTGTTATATAATATGCGGGGAGCCGGATTTGAACCGACGAACTCCTGCGAGAATAGATCTTGAGTCTATCGCCGTTGGCCAGGCTTGGCTATCCCCGCCCGGGTGTGGGATTATCTTGGATGAAGAAAATAAATAAGGTATCTGATCGGGATTACATGAAGTCCGCCAACCCCAGCTGCTGCTCCTTCTCCTCGCCAAATGTGGAGGAGATTGCCAAGTCAAGAACCTCAACACGCTGGCGGGTATACCCGGACACATGATATTTCCGGCAGATCTCCCGGGACATTTCAAGGTATTTCTTGACTGAACCCTCGTGAACGGTCGGGATGATGTTGCCGTTGCAGACCCCCCGCCCACGGAATTTTGTACATTTTCCGGCAAGCGGCATCCGGCGGTAGCTGGCGTTGCATTTTGTGCAACGGAACTTCTGTTTGGAGAATGCAGAGAGGTTTCCCATAAGGTCACGGATAAAGTGGGTGGTGAGCACGCGCTCGGCCACATCGTCAGCATCGACCGCCCGGATCTTCTCGGCAAGTGCCAGTTCAGCTTCCAGTTTTTCGGTCATCGTTTTGAGCTGGGTGTAGGTGGACTCAAGCGGCCCGGCTGAGATGTCGGTCGTGTCATGGGTGTACCGGAACCCCTCCATCTGCCGGGGAGTACCGAGTCTCTGTTCGACCCGGTCGATGAGAGGTTCAACTTCCTTTGCCCGTGCATATTGGAGCGCCGCCTCGTACAGTTCCACCGGATAACCATCCCCCACATCCACGTTTAAACTCTCCTTGTCGATCTCTGCCGGATCGATCCGGCTGGTCAGCACGAGCGGTGCATCCATCGAACCGCCCCGCGTCTGGGGCAGGAACGAGCGGGAGAAATTCAGGAGCCCGTCCATGAGGAGCATGATGCAGTCCTCATCACCGTCACATTGCCCGGTGAAGATCCCGTTTGCGGCCAGCGTGTGGTCATCGGCAACTGTCAGGCAGTACACCCGGTCCTCCGGAGCAGGTACCATTTCGGCAGATGTGATCCGGTCTGCCATAACATTCATCCCTTCAAGGACCGGTACAGCATCGCCGGTCTTCACTTCCATCGCCTTGATCTTGCGCAGGTAGCCGGTATCCCACACGAGCATCGCATGGTCGGGTGTGACGGCAAGCTCCTTTCCCCGGGCAGTCATGAATCGTATCAGGGCCTGCGGGGCCCGGTGGATGGAGACTGATGTGATCTTCCGCAGGTGCATGATGCCTCCGGTGTCTACTGTACGGGTGTAGTATGGCTGCACGGGATCGGAATAATAAGTGCCGAGGCGGTCAAGCCCGGGAAGGCTGACGTCAAAATTTTCCAAAACGAACGTGCGGATAGGGCTGATCCTCCATTGTTTTCCATCATAGATTTCGATCCCGGTATCACCGAAAAAACAGTTCCGGCGCTTTGCTGCATGGAAAAATGGGTGGGCATAGCCGACGTTTGCCCGTGAGAACCCGATGATCCGGGCAAGCACCCCGGCGCTCGTGTGGGGTGCGAGGCCAATCACCAGATGCCCGACAAGATCGTCCCGGTTCTTGACGTTATAAAACGCCGGCAATCCGTAGACCTTGGTGAGGAGATCATCGATGAACTGTGCCACCTTCATCATGTAATCCGCGCAGGATTCCGAGATGAGGATGTCCTGCGGGCGCAGCTCGGTAACCTGTGAAGCGTTCTGCAGGTCGTACCCGTTGATATCCCTGAGATATCCAAGCGTACGGAGTTTCCCGACCGGGACATTCACCTCGTCCGGGCGTATGTGCGTGAGAGGGAGATCGATCATGTCAAAGCGCGTGGTGCCATCCTTGAAGACATAGATGTCCTGCAGGGCCCGGAGAATGCCCTTCTCCATCGCTTCAACCGTCCGTTCGCGGGAGATCACTCCTTTCACCCCTTTCACAAGAGCGATGCGATCCGTGCGGATGCCCAACCGCTCCATCGTCCGGGCATATTCTGCTTTCACGTTCAGGCTGATCCTCTGGCTGCAGGTTGTCGGAACGTTGCAGGCCGGGCAGCGTGCGTTGGCCATCTCGTGGCCGCATTTCGGGCAGGTATAGACCGGGACGGTATGTGCACCGCATACCACGCACCGGTTCAGGTAGGTGATCCCCCCGCACCCGGTGCAGCGCCGTCTTCCCACTTCGATCTCGATGATCCCACCCGTTTTCTGGAAATCGATCTCGGTTGCACTGGCATCGGCCTCCTCCGTGTGGTTGGATGCTTCCTGGAAGGAGCGGCGCGAGCCCCCGGACTCACCGAGCGGGAAGAGCAGATGCGGGGGCGGGTTCATCTTCCGGGGTTTCGATTTCCCGGGCCGGCCCATTCTGCCGCCGATCCGGGTGCCGGCCCGTGACCGGATCTTCAGCCCGCTCAGGTGCATTACCAAAGCAAGGGGCCCGGACGACGTCGCATCCTTCCACGTATCGCGTTTCCTGAGCTGGCTGTCCATCCCGAGACAGGCAATAAATGCGAGATACGTCCGGATCCGCACCATGCCATCCCGGACTTCGTGGGGGAGGAGAATCTCTTCAAGGACAGCCTTTATGGCTGGGTCGTTGGGAAGGATTAGGGTACCATTATTGATCTTCCCACCTGCGGACACGGCATCAGCAAGTATGCGGATCTGGTCGCTGCTGATGTCATCCCAGAACCAAGTATACGCCGGGTGAAGCCAGCCGCCTCCCGTGCGGGCAAATGCAAGTGCCTCTTCCTCAGTCGGCCGCCCTGTTCCCCCGTCAAGCCGCCACCATTCCTCGCAGTACCCGCAGGGGACGAGCGGATGGTTGTTCTCGAGGAAATCACCGTAGGAGATGAGGATCTCCCCGACGTCCAGGATCCGCTCTATCCGGGGGAGCAGTGCGATGGCAGCCGTCTCGTCATCCACCCGGAGGACATCTCCTCCGGTTAACCGTACGGTCGGCCCCTCGATGGTGTCCACCGGGACGACCCCGCAGGCTTTTCCCGGGCGTTCGATCTTCATCTGGGTGCCAACCGCGAGGAAATCCCCGAGGATATGGAGAGTGGCCGGGTTAAGCCCGGCTGCGGCAAATCCGGTATTGCGCGAGCGGCCGTACCTAAGCCGGAAACCGCCCTTGCGCATGGGATATGAGAAGACCGGGCGGCCCCCGATGAGATCGCGGAGGTATTTGTCCAGAGGTTTGATGACGGGAGCGCTTTCGTCTTCTCCGGCGGTCTTCGATGCCCCGGAGATCAGCGTATCCAGCCAGTCCCAGCCACCCATTTTCATGGCCTCGACTTTGCTCCTGAGCTTGCGAGCCTTGCCGGCGATACCCTCCGCCAGCACCAGCGCCATGCCACCCCTCACTGCGTTAGTCTCCACCCGCTCAAGATTCCGGTGACCGGAGACCTCCTCCTTCTCCGTCGCTTCACCATCGATACACACCGGGCAGTTCTCAACGATAAGCCGTATCTCGGCATCACTGGGAAGATACTGGAGATTCATGATGGTGTTGTACTGGCGGATCTCCTCGATGTAACGCTCCACTTCTCCCTTCCGGGGGTTATAGCGGCTGATGCCGAGATGGCTCCGGACATAATCCCCGACAAGGACGGAAATGGCCTGTGCAGTACCGCCCGCACTACGGATCGGCCCGGCATAATAGATCTTCAGGTACCGGCTGCCGTCATCATTTTTTCCGATCCCTATCTTAGCGATCCCTTCGGTGGGCGCCGCAACCACGCCTTCTGTAAGGAGCGCCATCGCTGTTCGTATGGCATGATCGAGGATCTCTTCGTCTGTCGTTTCGCCGAACCGGCGGTCAACAAAATCATCGCCAATCCGCAGCGCCACCTCTTCACGGGACATCTGCGACTCGAGTTCGCGGATACGGGCAGCCACCCCTTTTATGCCCAGCAGCGCTTCGACCCGGTCTGCAAGATCGCTGGCAATCGGGATCTCTACGCTGGTACTCGGGTCGATGCCGCGGGAACGGGCTTCCTGTGCACAGGTAATGGCGCGGGAGAGGCCTTCCATCAGGCTATTCTCGTACGCCTCCATTTCCGGGGAGAGCTGCAGCATACCGTTATGATGGTCGGCAGGAGATTTATCTGTTCGGTTCAAGATGTGAAAAAGGTACCATCGAGGGGGAGCAGCATTTGGAAAGGGTTGGGATCAGGTCTCTTTTTTCTCCGCCATCTTTTCCACTAGTGCGGGAAGGCCAGTCCCTTCCATCTGCCAGAGCGTGAGGGTAGCGCACGACCGGATGATCTCATCTGCATCGTTCAGATGGCGGGTGAGCGGTTTCACTGCCGGTTCCCCGATTCTGCAGAGGGCACGGGAGAGAAAGCCCCGGAGCTCCCGGTCATCCGTTGCCAGTGCGGAAATAAGCGGTTCTACCGCAGGTTCCCCCATCTCTCCCAGCGCTACAGCTGCGTAACGCCGGAACTCAAGGTCCCTGGTACCGGCCATGGCGGCAAGGAGCGGCGCAATCGCGACAACCCCGACTTTCGAGAGAGCAAGGGCCGAATACCAGCGGCGATCGACATCACCGGCTTCTGCAAGCGCGTGGAGAAGGGGCTGTACGACACGATCACCCTGTTCCGCCAGCGCATGAACCGCATGGTGGCGGTTTTCTATCAGGGGATCGTCCAGCAGTGCAATCAGCGACGCGATTGTCTCCTTCTTAGCAGGTGTTTTCCGGTGCATACAGAATTCATTCCTATTGACATTTCACATTATGACTGATTGTTGTTGCCATCCTGCACCATTCCCGACAACAGAGATCATCTTTTTGCCTTTACACCGGTAAGGTCATGCCGAGCCAACCGGGGATAAAGAGGAGACCAAAGAACACGATCATCAGGACCGTACCAAGGGGAATACCTGCTCTTGCCCATTCGCGGCTTGAAATTTTCATCTTCCCTGCTGCGATAATATTGGGAATGTTCCCCGGGATGAGCATCCCGCCGGATATGAGGAGGGCCACGAGAGCTCCGGTGATCTGGCTGAGAGAGAGCGCGGGACCGATCTCTGCTGCCGCAAGCGTTGCATTGTCAAGAACGGCAGAGACCATGTTTGACCAGTAAAGGGCTTCCAGGGGGATGCGGATAACGTAGTCAAGGATCA
>Ga0326727_10009412_pt1 | contig 24065 bp, 20 predicted proteins | sample MB2enrmetagenome_FD_207643 | JGI IMG/M metagenome (GOLD analysis project Ga0326727, IMG submission 207643) | Lab enriched peat soil microbial communities from McLean, Ithaca, NY, United States - MB29MY | ecosystem: Environmental > Terrestrial > Soil > Wetlands > Peat | place: USA: New York... | reverse complement strand
GCATAGCGGCTTCCCTGACCCCACATCTGATAATTCGGGTCGGAAAACTCCAGCCTGCCATCCGCGTTGCGGGGGTAGCCCAGGTCATGCACGGCCCATGAGCGGCGGTAGAGGCTTTCATCGTCGCATACCACCAGTCCGCCCTCTCCGGCGGTTATGTTCTTGTTGAGCTGAAAGCTGAAGATCGCCATCTCTCCGAATGTTCCGGCAGGGCGCCCTTTATAGGTTGCGCCGTTGGCTTGCGCGCAGTCCTCAAGAAGAAACAGGTTATGGCTGGCGCAGATTTCGCGGATCTGGTCAACCGCGCCCATGGCTCCGCTCATGTGCACGAGCAGGACGCCTTTGCTGTGCGGCCCGATCTTTTTCCCGAGGTCGGCAGGGTCCATGCAAAACGTATCGTCGACGTCGACCAGCCTGGGTATGGCGCCACTGCGCACAATGGCGGAGATGCAGGAGATCCACATGTAACCGGGAACAAGGACCTCGTCGCCCGGCCCGACTCCGAGCGCTGCAAGGGCCAGTGACAGCGCGGCCGTCCCGCTGTTCACGGCGATGGCATATTTTCTTGACAGCCTCTGGCAATATGCCGCTTCCAGCCGCTCGACACAACGCTGCAGATCGGGTCCGTAGAATCTGAAGGGACTGCGGGCTCTCATTACCCGCATTACCTCTTCAATTTCCTCGTCTCCGATAAAGTACGAGCCAGGCCACTCGTATGGTATGAACTCCGCGACTTCAGTTACTGAATTGATTGCCATTGAAGTACCTTTCTTAGAAAGATTGCAAACATGGATTGCAACCATTAACCAATTAACTTGCGCTCAGCAAGGCGACAGCCAGAATGCCGATAACGACGCCGGTCCAACTTAGCGGGTGCATCTTCTCGCCGAAAAACAGTCTGCCGGCGAGGGCGACAACAAGGATGGATCCACCCACCGCAACTGGGTAGACAACGCTTCCGGGAATCCCGAAATCCAGCGCGTACGACATTGCCAACTGACCGCCGAGACTCAGAACCGCGTACAACGCTCCCCAACGCACTTCCTTGAGCCCACCGCGCGTCCCTCGCAACAACATCGGAATGCCAAGCAGGGGGAGGCCGGCGGCGTACCAGACGGTGAGATAAGGAAATTTCATGTTGGGGGGAAGGCCCCATGAAGCAAGAATCTTCAATCCAAAGGCGCCCATCCCGTTGGTCAGCAAGATGAAGAGCATGAGCGCGATCCAGGTTGTCCTACTTGGACTTTTCATGCATCTCCTCCCTTGCTTCGAGCCGGTTGCCCTGGAATAGGCAAAACAATGAAACCAGTGCCAGGCAAAAGGCGATGGATTTCAAGGGCGTCAATTTCTCAGCGTAGAACCAGATGGATACAAGCGCCGGAACCCCGGCCGATAGATTCATGAACAGCCAGCCCACGGTTACCTTGCCAATCCCGATGGAGATTTGGAAGGCAAGATAGGCAAGGATCGCGCATATCCCGAACCCAAGGCCAAGCCCAACTACAGCCCAGCTGGCATGGACCCTGGGAGTCTGCATAAGCGATCGGCCAAGCATGAAAAGCGCGGCCCAGCCAGCCATCCATAGGACCACAGCCGAGGAATTGCACTGCCTGCGTTCGGCCATCTTGGAGACGCAACCCAACAAGCCAAACGAGACGGCGCCGAGGATACACATCAGTATGCCGGCATTCATGCGGTCCTCACTTTGGAACCCTTTTGCGAGCAGCTCACTGCAGATTGGCGGCCGGCAATGAAATATCCGCAAGTTGCAGATTCTCTCTCTAATTGCGGACCTGACCGCTTTTTGGCTCTGTTGCGGCACTCCGGCAATCCGTAATTACCCGCTTACCCATACTTCAGCCGGGCGCCATAACCCTCCGCGCGCACGGGGACCGGCTCGTCCGGCTCAGCCGCCGCTGTTAAGAACATCAAGGTCCGGGCCTTGCCCGTGCTCTTCTAGAACCACATTCTTCGCACGTCCTCGATGACTTCCTTCGCCGCCATCTCCATCTGCTCGGCGCCCCATTCAACATTGGTGTGGTATCTGGGATCCTGTGCTTCCCGCAATGTGTGGTCGGGTGTGGGGGCGCAATCGAAGGTATCGCCATCCACGATGGCATAGTCCACATTGCGCAGTTTGCCTTCGGCGGGCAGGCGGGAGATATCCGTGCAGCCCGGCCAGCACGATTCCAGCATGGAAGTCTCCTCAGAAGCCGCGTGGCCGATGGACCCGGCCAGAAGCGAGCGCGGGAACCCTGGGTACACCCAAAACACGCGCTGTGCGTCCGAGGGGCCATCGTTGTAATCGTGACAGATGCGGTTCAGCACATCCTTCTGATTGTCGGCCCCGTGCCCGTTGACGATGAGCACGTGCTGAAAGTGCATGCGATCTAAGAGAATCCTCAGAATGTCCCGCACTACCAGCGCGAAGGTCTCTTCGCGAAAATAGGCGCTGGCCACGGAGTTATTGGGAAAGTCCATACCCTCCACGCGCGCCTCGCGGTCAAAGCCCAGCGCCTCAAGAACCTTGGCCGGGCGCTGCCGTTCCGTACTTACCCAAAGCGGCGGGTAGTAAGGACATTCCAATTCCCGTGCCAAACGGCGTGCAAAGGCATGCGCCAGCAGGTTGTCGCAACCCATGGTCAGGTGCGGGCCATGCCATTCCAGGGGGGCCAACGGCAAAATCACCAACCCATTGCGCGCTCTCGCCGCCGCTATCTCATCGGGGAAGAGAAACGCCATATTCCAGTCGCCGTCCTCAATGGGCCGCTTCCTTGTCGAAGTCATCTTTCCGCACTCCTCGGTTCATTTGGTCCGCGAGCACCGCAGCTCCTCTCTTCAACGCCATCAGGAATGCCGCCGGTAGTTCGTTTCCGCATCGCCGCTAAGAACCCTCATTGGGTCCAGGGCTCGCTTGCTGCTTGCTGAGCCCTTTCCCTTTTGGCTGGGTTTTGACAACCCGCTTTGCCCGGCACCTCAGTGCATGGATCGGGGCAGGAAAATCAGTATTTCAGCCAATTAGCTTATAAACGAAACAAAAAGCAGCGAACATGCGGAATAAACGTAACAATTGATTCAAAAACTGTCAAGAAGATTAATCGAAGACGTTTCCTCTGCCTTTTGGGGGCCAGAACGTCTTTCCAGGGCACGAGAGCCCACTGGAGCGTTTAATCGCGTAGAAATCGCGCCACAACCTGTGCAAGTTCCCCGGGGTGGTCGATTCTGACGGCATTGAACCCTGCAGCCTGGGCGCTCTCCAGCCCTGATTCGGAATCCTCGAACGCGATTCCAGTGTCTACCCCCAGATTCTTAGCAATCATCAGGTACGGGTCTGGAGCGGGCTTATGGGCAGCCACGTCGCATCCAAAAACAAGGGCATCGAACTTCTCATAAATCGCGGAGGCGCGCAATATTGGTTCCACCTCGGTCCGCTCAGAACTTGTGACCAAGCCGATTCGATACGCTTTCAGTGTCGTCAACATCCTGATCGTCTCTGGTGGAATCGGGCACTTTGTAAGCGACCACTCGAGAACCTCCCGCTTGCGCAGCAAGTTCAGCCGCGAAAGCTCGCCCACGCTCAGGCCTGGCACTCTATTCAGGATTGATGCAAACATCAGGTCATCGGAGACGCCTTGCCCAAAGCGGCAATACTCTTCCCAGGTGAACTGGAAGCCATATGGCAGGAGCAGTGCCTCCCACGATTTCCAGTGGAGGGGCTCGGTATCCGCGAGCACGCCGTCGTAATCAAACACCAACGCTCTTGACATTTCGCCCATGAAAACTCCTGCCGTCAGAAACGTTTTGATTATGCATTGGATTTGTGAGTCGGAGGGGAATGGCTGGCACTCATGCGCTGGAGAAAATCTGTGAGTAGACCCAAGGCAATGGGAAAGTGAAGGTGTCTTGGGGGCGTGAGGACTGAGTTGGACGCAGCGCTGCCGGCGCAGCAAACCAGGATGGAAGCGGCAAGCGCCAGCAGAACCAGGCTCCCGGCTCTCGCAACGATCCGGGATTCTTCAGTCCATTCTCCGGCTTCCATAATTCTCTTCGCCGCACGCTGCCGTGAACCGCGTGCAGCCAGAATTATAGGCTTGAATCCCATTTTTCGCCCCCCGTCTTGTACCGCCCGCGGCCTGACCGGAGTGCCCGCGGGGGGGGTGACGATCCGTCCCGCCCAAGCGGAGCTTGGGTGGAGCAACCGCACCCGTCGGTGTTCCGCCGAGGCGCCGAGATGGTTGCGGAGCGGAAGCCGGAGTGATTCGGCCGCTGATTATAATACTGCCAAGACTCAAGACGAGCCGCTGATTCAGAGACTGCCGGAGTGGAGCCGGCCTGCCATGTTCATCGACCTTCACGCCGTCCTTCTATGTTTCGAGGGTCTCCCCGGAGAGGTCGACTGGGCGGACTTACTTCAATACTCCTCCTGGTCAGGCTACCTCGTGATCGGCATTCTCTACAGCTTGCTCTTATTTTTCGGGGAAATTCCCAAGGCAAAACGGGCTATTTTCTCGAAGCAGAACAAAATGAATTTGACACAGATCCTGTTAATCCATATTTCGTTCCTTGCTCTCTTATTTCTTGCTTTTCGGGTATCCTCTCATGTTGTCCGATACCTGCCTCCCTGGATAACGAACGCTTATGACCTCGGCGAGGGAAAGATGTCAATCGCTAATTTGCTCTTCTTGATTGGGGCACTGCTGCTGGGTGCTTGCGAGAGGATTTGGCTGTTGAGCGGAGTGACTGAATCTGAGAGCGTTGAAAAATAGAAGATTGCCCCGACGAATTCCGGCCTGATATGTGCGATGCACTGGGAATCCATGCTCTGGGCCAGAACGCAAAAGGTAACCGCAGTCTTGCATGTCGCGTTGCGACACCCAGAGAATATAAGAATTCGGCCTACCGCCTCGAGCCAATCTAAAGGATTTAGGCGAATTCTTAGGGCAGATTTTTCGACTGCGGTCGCTGCGGCGACCTTCGCTCAAGATGACGGCGGTGAGTAATTGTGCGCAGACAGTGAGAGAGCAACGTTCACTGCGGCCGGTACGGCCAGTCCCAGGGATTGCGCAGCAGCGCCATGCGCCGCTTGTCTACAAAAAGCCGCGCCAGGGCCACGCCAAAGAGGAATCCGGCAATGTGGGCGAGGTAGGCGACGCCCCCCGTCTGCACCTCGTTGGCGATCATGCCGAAGTGGAAGAGCTGCGTAAGGAACCAGAAGCCGATGAGGAAGACTGCCGGGATGTAAGTGACGCGGAAGAAGATGAGAAAGAAAAGCAAAGTCCGGATGCGGTCGCGCGGAAAGGTAACGATGAAAGCGCCCATGACGGCGGCGATGGCTCCGCTTGCCCCGAGGTTGGGGACGTGGGAGGTGGGGGCGCCGAGCACCTGCGCGCACATGGCCACGATGCCTCCGGAGAGATAGAAGACCAGATAGCCGAGGTGGCCCATCACGTCTTCCATGGCGGGTCCGAATGCCCACAGGAAGACCATGTTGCCAATGATGTGCATCCAGCTGGCATGCAGAAACATGGATGTTAGCAGTGTGATGGCGTGGTGGCCGTGGGTGATCCGAATGGGGATGGCCGACCAGGCGTGGACGAAGCGGTCGCCGCCAGCGATCTCGAGAAAGAAGACCCAGGCGTTGACGACAATGATGAGGATGGTGACCCCGGCGGAGAAGGGCGAACGGCGCGAGGCGTCGCCGAGGGGGATGAGACCGCCCATTACATGCCGCCCTTTCCGAGCAGGATGCCGATGCCGTAGGTGACGGCGCCTTCGAGCGCGCCCACGATGGTCATTTCAAGTCCCGAAGACCACCAGGAGCGGACGGTAATAAGGCTCTTGGCCGCGCCGACGGCGAAGTGAGCGATGAGCGAGACGACGGCAGCGGCGATAACTGCCGGAATCCCCTGCATGAAGAAAAACGGAATGACGGGGATGATGGCGCCCACGGCAGTGGAGAGCGCGCCGGAACTGGCCGAGACGAGGGGGTTGGAGAGCGACTCCTCGCTGGCGCCGAGGCGCTCGCTGGCCAGCGCGCGCAGAAGTTGCTCGGGATCGCTGGCAATGTGGTTCACCATGTGGAGGGCGTCGGCCTCGGGCAGACCTTTCATCTGGTAGTAGAGCGAGAGCAGCTCGCGGGCCTCGGGGCCGTTCATGGCGATGGCTTCGCGCTCGCGGGCGATCTCGGCGTGGTAGATCTCACGCTCGCTCTTGGCGGCGAGGTACGCGCCGGAGCCCATGGAGAGCGCGGAGGCAATCATGCCGGAGAGCCCGGCGAGGAGGACGTACTTGGAGTCGCCGGAGGTAGCGCCGGAGACGCCGGATACGATGCCGAAGATGGCGCCCAGGCCGTCGTTGACTCCGTAGATGGCGTCGCCGATCCATGCGCCAGGCTGCTTGCGGCCCTGGTTGCGCTTGGCAAGCATCTCATCCAGAACGGCTTTGGCGTCGATTTTGGGTGCGCCGGCTGGAGCCTGGTAGTGGCCGCGGATGAGCGACCCCAGCTCGCGGTAATGATCCTTCTCGTCTTCAATCACGTGCTCGAGGATGGCGACCGAGCCCTCGTCGCCGAGAGCCTTGAGCTCCTCCCCGTAGCCGGCAATGGCCCGGCTTTCTTCAATCTCAAGCCGTCGCAGGGCCATGCGGATGCCTCCGGCACGACTGGCGAGCGAATCGGCATCGCCGCCGGGACCGCCCTTGTAGACCGGCGTCTCGCCGCCCAGTTCCTTGATGCGGCCCTCCCAGAGCGTTGCGTGCTCCAGCTCAGCCTGGGCCAAATGGCGCAACACCTGCGCGCGCACCGGGTCGGTATCGCGGTCGGCCAGAGTGGTATAGGAGTGATAACCCTCCATCTCGGCCTGCCAGTTGCCCTCCAGAGCAGCCAGAACCTTTTTCGTCTTTGCACCGCTCAGCAACGTAATGGGCATGGGTCTTTCCTCGCTTTCAATGAAGGATAGCGGATATTGGGGCGGTGCGGGTAGACGGGGCGTGAACGAGGCGGACCTGCGATTGACTTTCGCTTGGGGCCAGCGGCTTGCCGTATAGTGTTCTGTGCGGCAAGAAGGCCGGTTTTTCGCTTGTGAAACGATCAACCAGGGATGAAAACAACGCCCAATGCCTTCGAGGTCTTTGGCCGGGGCCTGTTCGCACCACCCGAATGGATGACGATGCGAGCAGACCCTGATTAAGAGCTGCCCGCGGAGGGCAGAGATCTTGAATTTGAAGAAAGCGGGAATCTGGGCTTATGGCAGCTGATAGCAAGCACTCCGGGGCGCTCACGTCGCCGGGATTTGTTGTACCGTTCATCACCGTTACGGCGCTGTTTTTCATCTTTGGGTTCATTACCAACCTGAACATGGCGCTGGTGCCCCATCTGCGGAAGATCTTTACGCTTCCCTACGGGCTGGCCATGCTGGCGGAGTCGGCGTTCTTCCTGGCGTACTTCGTCTTCTCGTCGCCAACCTCGAAGCTGATAGAGACCATCGGCTACAAGCGGACGATGGTGGTTTCGCTGTTCATCCAGGTGGTGGGCTGCCTTTTGTTCGTGCCCGCGGCGAAGCTGGTTAGTTTTCCGCTTTTCCTCACCGCAGTGTTTATTGTGGGTGCGGGCGTTACTGCTTTGCAGACTTCGGCCAACCCATACGTTTCGATTCTGGGCCCCGAAGATACCTCTTCCATCCGACTGAACTTGTCACAGGCCTTCAATTCGATCGGGGGCGCCCTTGCTCCGCTCGTAGCCGGCGCCTTCATACTGAAGGATACGGGCAAGATGCAGTCACAGGCTGAGATTGCGAACACCGTGCGCGGACCATACATCGCCATTGCCGGCGCGCTGCTAATCCTGGGATTTGCGGTCGCGCTCTCCCATCTGCCACCCGTCGCCCAGACTCAGGCATTCCGCCCCGGCAAAGAGGGCGATTCGCTCCTGCACCGCAGCATTTGGAGCTACAAGCATACTGTGCTGGCCGCAGTGGGCATCTTCTTCTACGTAGGCGTCGAAGTGGGACTGGCGTCGATCGCGGTCAACTACTTCAACACCCAGGGGATAAGCACCGCCAAAACCGCCTCCTTTCTGGTGTCGCTCTATTGGCTTGGCGCGCTGGTCGGGCGCTTGCTCGGCGCTGGAATCATGACCAAGGTGAAGCCGGGAAAGCTCCTGAGCATTTTCGCCTTTACCGCCGCTGCATTGATCGCCTTTTCCATGATCAGTTCAGGCTGGGTCGCGATCGGCACGCTGGTGCTCTGCGGATTCTTTAATTCGGTCATGTTCCCCAATATCTTCACCCTGGGCATCGCCGGCCTGGGACCAATGACCAGCAAGGGATCGGGCCTGATTATGACCGCAATTGTGGGTGGCGCTGTGATTCCCTATCTCATCGGCGCTCTCGCCGACAAGGTGGGCATTCAGGGCTCATTCGTCATTCCCATCATCTGCTACCTCTACATCGCCTATTACGGGATGTGGGGATCGAAGCCGACGCGCACGGTGACGGCATAAGAACAGCTTTCAGCTATTAGCCTTTTGCTGATAGCTGGTTGAAGGCCCTTCGGCGCAAGTCGAAGGGCCTTCGCATTTCTCCGGCGTCGAATCGGCGTAATATGGTTGGCGAGCTAAAGAGGAACGGCATTATGAGGCGCAGGGCCAGAGAAAGCCAGAAGATGGGCGGGCAGTTTGGCCCGGCCTTGTTGATTTCGATTCTTGCGGTTGTTGCGGTGCTCCTCCTGCTGCTGCGGATGGTCGCATTTGTGGCGCCGCACCATCATCCGTAACCCGATCAGCGAGCCCAGCTAATGCCTATTGGCTACTGGCTATTTCCCTGCTCTTGCGCAGCTCCTCCATCACCGACTGGATGAGGGTCTTGGCGCCCTCCATGCCGCTCAGCACCGCCTGCAGGTCGAGCGCGGGCTTAGAGGGGTTTCGGGACGAGGCGCAGTAGACCCCGTGCTGGCCGATGAGGATGAGGGAGTCAGTGATCAGGTCGAGGGCGACGGCGAGACGGCCGCGCTCGCTGCCCATCATGAACTCGTGCCGCTCCAGCTCGGCGCGCTTTTCGTCGAAGACATTCATAGATTCAGGGTAGCTGAATCCGCAGACCCGGCCTCAGTTATTCAGCCATTTCATGTACTCCGCATCCTCGCGCAGCTCTTCCATCGGCTCGCGGCCATCGCTGGCCCCTCATTTCTCCTTCGTCAGTGTCATTCTCTGCACGCGTCGCGGCTTGCCCCGCCCCATCAGAAACGCAAGCATGCGATCCGTCCAGGTGCTATAGGGCGGTTTCAACGTTGCAGCGAGAAACCATCCTGTCAACGGGCTTTCGAGGAACACGCCCTTCTTCTTCGAAAATGTCTCAAATCCATCGAAGCCGTGATATGCACCCATGCCGCTCGGCCCCACCCCTCCAAAGGGAAGGTTGTGTTGAGGTAGATGGAAGATACAGTCGTTGACGGTTACTCCGCCAGATACGGTCTGTTCCAGAACCTGCTTGATTCGCGAGCCGTTGCGGTCGAAGTAGTAAAGCGCAAGCGGGCGTGGCCGTTCATTCACAAACGAAAGCGCTTCCTCAAGCCGAGAATAGGGAATCACCGGCAGAATCGGCCCAAAAATCTCATCCTGCATCGCCTGCATTGTGCCGTCCGCGCCCACAATCAGCGTGGGAGGGAAGACACGATTTCCGGCGGTGAAGGACTCTTTTGCCGGGTTGAGCTGGACCACCCGCGCTCCCTTGCTTTCCGCGTCGTTCACCATGTCCCGCATCCGGCGCCAGGCAGCCTCGTGAATCATGCCGGTATAGTCGTCATTCGACACCAGCCGCGGGAACCGCTTTGCAGTGGAGCGTTCGCAAGCGCTGACAAACTCATCCACCTTATGCGAAGGCACAAGCGCATAGTCGGGAGCGACGCAGGTTTGACCGCTGTTCCAGAATTTTGCCGAACAGATCCGGTCGGCGGCAATCCCCATCGCATACGATTCGTGGACCAGCGCCGGCGACTTGCCGCCAAGTTCGAGCGTGACCGGCGTGAGGTTTTCCGCCGCCGCTTGCATCACCAGTTTGCCGGTGCGGCTCGAGCCGGTGAAAATCAGATGATCGAAAGGCAACGCCGCAAAGGCTGCCGAAACTTCTCTGCCGCCCGTGATGACCGTTATATATTCCTCGGGAAACAGCTCGCCGATCATCTGCCTCATGGCGTTGGCGGTCGCGGGAGCGAGTTCCGACGGCTTGATCATCGCGTGATTGCCGGCTGCGAGCGCATTCACGAGGGGAGACAAGGTCAATAGGACTTGATAGTTCCATGCCCCGATCACTCCAACCACGCCCAGAGGCTGATAGACGATCTTTGCGCGGCTGGGCAGGTACTGCCAGTTGACGGCGGCTGTGCGCGGCCGCATCCAGCGGCGCAGATTGCGCTTCACATTGCGGATTTCGTCTACCAGCGGAAACACTTCCAGTAACCGCGTCTCGTACGCCGAGCGCTTGCCGAAGTCTGCCTTCAACGTCTCGATGAAAGTATTCTCATAGCTCAAGACTCCCTGCAACAACGTGTCCAGGGCTTCGATCCGTTGCCGGCACCCAAGAGGCGCATACTCGCGAAAGGCGCGTTGCTGGCGGTCGAAGATATCGTGCAATGCGCTGGATTGGATCGGCGCTTCATCGGCCTGGTCGGTCATGGAAATGTCTCCTCGCCGATGGCATCCCATTTCTGCTCTCCGGCTGCGGGGATATGACTCATGGCGTGTTCCGTTAAAGCGGTAATGGTCAGGCTCGGATTGACTCCCAGGTTGGAGCCGCACATCGAGCCATCGCAAATGTACATGTTCTTGTAGTCGAAAACCCGGTTTCTGCCATCGCAAACGCCATCCGCGCGATTGTGTCCCATGGCTGCACCACCAATGCAATGCGCCGTCATGGGAATATTGAGCAGGATCTCGGTAAGAGAAGTCATGGGAATGCCGCCAGTGGCTTTTGCGGCCTTCATCGCAAAATCGTTTGCGGCGGGAATGAACGTCGGGACTCCTTTTCCTTCCGTGGCCAGGTGTTTTTTGAACGGCCAGAACCATTGCCGTTTCAGCTTCATGGTGAGATGCCCGTCCAGCGTCTGCATGCAGAGAAAGATCATCGTCTCGCGTGCCCAACCAAACGGGAGCAGTATGCGCAAGGTTGTGTATGGCCGGGTCAGGAACATCTTCGACAGCGCCGCCAGCCAGGTGAAAGGCCGGGTCCACCCAGGCCGGCCCAGCGTCATGACGGTCGCCATCAGCGCCATGGCGTTCGAGCCGTTCGGATAGCGTGTTGTCTCAATGTGGGTATGTTCGTCGATATAAACCCCTGAGCCGATGGCGAGTCCTTTCGAAAGATCCACCTTCGATCCGGGGAACCGGACGCCGATCAGCGATTCTGCATTGGTGCGCACGTGCCGGCCCAGTGCCTCGGAAATGCGCGGCAACGATTTCTTCTCTTTGAGCCGAAGCAGTAAATCCTGCGTACCCAGAGAGGAAGCCGCAAACACCACTCCACGGCAGGTCAACCGCCGTCTTTGTCCGCGAGATCCCTTGGCCAGAGAAACAGCCTCAACTTCATAGCCGTCGCGACCATCTTCCCGCTGCATCAGGGGGCGCACGTCGATCGCCTTCGTTTCCGCAAAGAGCTCCGCGCCTCTTTTCTCTGCCAGGTAAAGGTAGTTTTTATCGAGGGTGTTCTTTGCGCCAAAGCGGCAACCAACCATGCAACCGCCGCAGCCGATACAAGTGGTCCGGCTGGGTCCCTCCCCGCCGAAGTACGGGTCTGGATATTCCGTGCCCGGAGCGTCGCATTCCTTTCCAAAGAAGACTCCCACTTCGGTTGGATAGAAACTTTGCTCGACGCCGGCGGCACTTGCCATCTCCTTGAGACGGAGGTCGGCAGCACCCATCCAGCGGTTGGCAGTTACGCCCAGCATCCGTTTCGCCGTCGCGTAATGGCGCGGCATCACCTGTTCCCAATCCGTCAGACCCGCCCAGCTACCCTGCTGCCACACATGATCGGGAGGAACCAGCAACGTATTCGCATAGGTGATCGATCCCCCACCAACGGCATTGCCGTTGAGAACCACCAGATGCCGGAAGAACCGCATGCCGAAAAAGCCGTGCAGACCCAGCGAAGGCCGCCATATCCACCTCGACAGATTCCAGTTGCTTTTAGGAAGATCCGCTTCCGTCCACCTCCGCCCCTGTTCGATGACAGCGACACGGTAACCCTTTTCCACCAGGCGCAGCGCGGACACACTGCCGCCAAACCCGGATCCAATTACGACAAAATCGTATTGATACTGCAACGATCCGTGCCCCCGCTCTTCTTCTGAATGAAGCCGCTCATGCAAACCGGGCCAATCCACAAAACGCCGTGCGAAGAACCCGCATCAGTAGTTCAGCCGCTTCATGTACTCCGCATCCTCGCGCAGCTCTTCCATCGGGTCGCCGTCGAAGGCCTCCTGCTCAATGAAGTAGTACTTGAGGTGCGTGGCCGCGCGCATGATGGACACATTGTCGATGTGGCCCTTGCCCATCACCGGCAATTCCGGCTCCTTTGCGCCCGGCACCAGGATCATGTCTTTCACGTGCAGGAGCTGGAAACGCTCCGGCGCGCGCGCGATGAACTCGGCGGGGTTGTGGCCGGATTGATAGACCCATCCGCAATCCATCTGCAGGATGACGAGCTTCGGATCGGTGAGCTTCATCAACTCGTCATAGACCAGAACGCCGTCGATGGTCTCGAACTCCGGCGTGTGGTTGTGGATGCCGAAGGTCAACCCCGCGGCCTTCACCTTCGCGCCGATGCGATTGAACTGATCGATCCTCCAGTGCCAGTCGTCGAGTGTGGCCTCGCCTTTGGCGGCCGGGTCACGGTGCACTCCGTCGGACGAGGAGCAGACGATGTACTCAAGGCCGAGCTCTTTGGCATAGCTGATGATCGAATCGAGCTGCTGATTGAGCAGGCTAAGGGGGTAGTGGCCGCTTACGCAGCGCAGGCCGGCCTGATCCGTGGCTTTGCGGAAGTCGGCGGCCGAGCGGTTGTAGTACCCCGCAGACTCAACCACGGTGTAGCCGGCCGAGTGAACCTGGTTGAGCGTGCCTTCGAGATCCTTGGCCAAAGAATCGCGCACTGAGTAGAGTTGGAGCCCCACCGGCATATTCCGTTTGCGTGCCTCCGCCCTGCCCGCGCCCGCGATAACCGCAGCCGCTCCCGCCGCCTTCAAAAAATCCCTGCGCGATGCTCTTGTCATTCCATTCCTCCTGTCGCCTGCTTCCGATGTCATTTCAGCTCTTCCCCTTCTTCACTTCTTCACTTCTTCACTTTTTCACTTTTTCACTTCTTCACTTTTCCACTTCTTCACTTTTCCACTTCTCCACTTCTCCCTGCCCCTACGCCTTGATGGCTTTTGCCGCCGCATCCCACGTGGCGATGGCGCGATGGAAGTAGGAGTGATTGGCCATGTGGCAGCCGATGGCCGCGTTATTTCCGAAAACCTCGTTCTCCACCGCGGGCTGGCGCGTGACCACCGCGCTGAAAAAGTTGCCTATGTGGTCGGCGGTGTCATCGTATCCCGAGGGAACCGTGAAGGTCTCAGCCTCAGGCAGCGGCGGCATCGGATCGGGATGCGCCGCCTTCCACTCCGCCATTCCCTTCTGCACTTGCGCTTCGGTCATGCCGTGCCAGCCGTAGGATTCAAAGCGTGGGCGCACATCCTGCGGAGTAAAAGTGACGGAGCTACCGGTGATGACGAGTGTACCGTTGGAGCCGTAGATTATGGTGCGATCGTCATCGGAATTGTTGATCTGACTGCAGTGCAAATGGACGTGGATGGGGCCGTTCGGAGTGGAAAAGTCGTAGACGGTCTCGAGAAGATCAGGGAAATCGCGGCCGTCTTTGAAGTGGTAAAGGCCTCCCGTGGAGTAGGCGCGCGCGGCCGGCGCGTCGATGCCGGTGATGCGCTGGATACCGCTGAGCAGATGGACGAACAGATCGCCGCCGAGGCCCGAGCCGTAGTCTTTGTAGCGGCGCCAGCGGAAGAAGCGGACAGGATCGAAGGGCACCTGTGGCGCGTCGACCAGGAAGGCGCTCCAGTCGACGGTCTCGGGGCTGGCGTCGTCACCGATGGGATACACCCACGCGCCGCCGGGTGAGTTGCGATTAATCTGCGCGTCAATCGCGTGCACTTCGCCAAGACGTCCGGAGTCGTAAATCTCCCTGGCCTTGAGATGGAGGATGGAGCTGACGCGCTGGCTGCCGGCCTGGAAGATGCGCTTGTTCGACTGAACGGCCTCAAGCATGGCAAAGCCGTCCGCGACGGTGTGCGACATGGGCTTTTCGCAGTAGACGTCTTTCCCGGCGGCAACCGCATCGAGCGTCACGCGCCGGTGGTGATGGTCAGAGGTGGCGACGAAGATGGCATCGATATCCTTGCGGTCGAGCAGGCGGCGATAGTCGCCCGAGGTCTCGAATTCCGCGCCGTAGGCCTCGATGCCGGCCTTGAGACGCGTGGAATACAGGTCGGCCGAGCCCACGCACACGCCGGTAGGCACATGGCTCGCCGAGCGCAGTATGTCGCAGCCGCGAATTCCTGTGCCTACGATGCCGAAGCGGACCTTGCGGCCGTCGGGCAAGGTGTCGGAAGCGTGCTGCGGCGCGGTGAGAGTATTCGTTTGGGCGGCCTGTGCCGCCGCGGCGGTGGCAACGGCCACGCCTGCGCCTATGCGTACAAAATCCCTGCGGGTGATTTGATTAAGCTTCATTGGTCGGTTCCTCGTGCGGTGCCCATTCTCGCTCGCGATGCGAGGGTGTGTCTAGCGACGGTGGGTCTGGCGCCTCATAATGTTGTACCCTGCACAGCGCCTGACGTATCTGGAGTTGGATGGCCTTGTAAAAGGGCACGACTTTAGTCGTGCCGAAAACGGCCAAGAAACTTAGCGGGCTTTAGCCCCTGAGGGATGCCTATTCTCCGAAAGTCTGGCCTGCTTTGACTCGTCAGGCGCTTCCTTAGTAGACCCATGGAATGAGGCGCCAGCTTCGGGCGAAATAGGCATCGTACTCGGAGCCGAAGTGCTCGCGCAGCAGTTTTTCCTCAGACCGCATCCTCGCGGCAAGGGGAATAAGCCCGAGCGCCACCAGCAGAAGCCCCGCGCCCGAACGAAACGTCAGCGCCCATCCGATCAGGTGAATCTCCATCCCCAGATAGGCGGGATTGCGGACCAGGCCGTAGACTCCGCGTGTCTGGAGCGCGTGCCCGGTCTGGATGGCCACCAGCCCGCTGAAGCGCCGGCCCAGCACGAAGATCGCCCATAGTCTCAGCGCCCCTCCGGCCGCAAACAGCGCAACCCCCACCCAGCGCGTCGCATCGCCGTCAATCGTCAGAAAGCCAAGCCGGTCAGTCAACGGCGAAAGAAAAGCGTTCAGCATCGCCAGGCTGAAAAGCGCCGGAAACACCCAGCGGTTGCCGCGGTCTTCCTTGTCGCCAGGGTTCAGGTTGCCGCGCGTGCACGGCGTCACCAGAATCAGGCAGGCGGCTACCGCGGCCAGCGCAATGAAGGCGGGATGAGCGAAAAAGGCCTTCCAGCCACCCCAGGCAAATAAGGCCAGCGTCCACTGCAGAACCACCACAACAAGACAGGACACGATCGCCTTCAGCTTCGCCGCCACGGATTTTCCTCAGGAATTGCCCCCAGCGTAATTCGCAGCCGGCAGACGCGCAGTGACGGCTCGTACACGGAGCTGTGCAATTCAATCGGGATTCAGCCCGCAGCCCGGGCCGAGCTTGAGAGGCCATTCCGCCGTGCCGTGAAACAATAGAATCGAACTCCTTATGAGCGACCAATCCACCACCGAACCCCTCACTTCAGCCGGGCCCATTGCCGAGCCAGGGCTGGAACCCGCAACGGAACCCGAAACAGCAGCCGGGGCAACTGAAGGTCTCGCGCCCGCCGCCGAAGAACCTGCCGCGGCTGATTCAGCCCCCACTATTGAAGAGCCCGCCGTGACTGAGACCGTGGCCCCGCCTGAAGATCCTGCCCCGGCAACTGAATCTGCCGCTTCGGCCGAGGGCGAAAGCGATGGCCCCAGTGGAAACGTCGGCGGCCTGCCTGCGGCGGAGCCCGCACTTCCGGCCGAAGGTCAAAGCGAGCCTGTGGACGACCAGGCCGCGCAGGAGTCCTTTGCCGACGTGCTGCGCGACTACGAGCGCACGCACACGCATCGAGCCGCGCAGAACAGGCTCGAGGGCACGGTGATTTCGGTTTCGGCGGACCAGGTATTTCTCGACGTCGGCTACAAGATGGAGGGCGTGCTGCCCCGATCGGCGTTTGAGAACAACGCTGAAGGAGTAAAAGCGGGCGACCGCTTCCCGGTGTCGATCACCGGCCGCAACGAGGAGAACTACTACCAGCTTTCGCGCTTCAAAGTGGCACAACCGCGCGACTGGTCGGCGCTGGAGCGGGCCTTTGCTGAAAAGACCGCCGTGGCCGGCACCGTGACGGCCGTGGTGAAGGGCGGGCTGAGCGTGGACGTGGGCGTGCGGGCATTTATGCCGGCCAGCCGCAGCGGCACGCGCGACGCGGCCGAGCTTGAGGCCCTGGTGGACCAGCAGATCACCTGCCGCATCACCAAGCTCGACACGGCAGATGAAAATGTGGTGGTCGACCGGCGGGTAGTGCTGGAGGAGCAGGCGCGCGCCGAGATGGAGGGCCGCCGCGCCGCGCTCAACGAGGGCGATACGGTGACCGGAACCGTGCGCACCATTATGCCTTACGGCGCATTTGTGACCCTCGGCGGCGCTGAGTTTGGCGGTATTGACGGCCTGCTGCACGTGAGCGACATTTCGCGGGCGCGCATCGCCAAGCCTGAAGACGTGCTGACAGTGGGCCAGGAGCTGACGCTCAAAATCCTTCGCGTCGATCCCGAGACAAAGAAGATTTCGCTCGGCCTCAAGCAACTGCAGCCCGAGCCGTGGGAGACGGCGGTAGAGCGCTACCCGGTTGGCGCGCGCGTTTCCGGCACGGTCACGCGGCTGATGGATTTTGGCGCCTTTGTCGAGATCGAGCCCGGCCTCGAAGGGCTGGTCCACATCTCTGAGATGTCGTGGGCCAAAAAGGTTCGCCACCCGTCGGACCTGCTCAAGACCGGCGACCGCGTGGATGCGGTGATTCTCTCCGTGAAGCCCGAAGAAAAGCGCATCGCGCTCGGCCTAAAGCAGACCCTCGCCGATCCGTGGGTCGAGTCGCAGCGCCGCTATCCCGCCGGATCGCAAGTCACCGGCACGGTGACCAAAATGATGAGCTTCGGCGCATTTGTTGAAATTGCCGAGGGTGTCGAGGGCCTGGTGCACATCAGCGAGATTGTGGCCGACCGCCGGCTCAACCACCCCAGCGAAGCGTTGCACACCGGCCAGACGGTGCAGGCGCTGGTGATCTCGCTCGACGCCGAAAAGCGCCAGATGAAGCTCTCGATCAAACAGCTTATCCCCACCAGCATCGACGAGTACATCGCCGAGCATAAGCCGGGCGACACGGTCTCGGGCCGCGTGGTTGAGGTGAAGGGTTCTGTACTTAAGGTCGACCTGGGCGATGGAATCCATGCGACGGGCCGCGTGAAGAAGGCTTCCGCGGCGAAGGCCGCTGCGCCGGTTCCGGAGCCGGAACCACCCGAGCCGGGCAAACCCGATCTCTCGCAACTTTCGTCGATGCTGAAGGCCCGCTGGAAGGGCAACGCACCGGCACAAGAGACCAAGCCTGAGCCGCTGGCCGAGGGTCAGTTGCGCAGCTTCAAAATCGTCAAGCTCGACGCGGAGAAGAAATCGATCGAGGTGGAGTTGGCGTGAATTGGCAATCCGACGGTTTGGAGAATGCCAACTACAGATACACATCGTCGATGTAGCACCAGCGCCAGTTTTCACCGCGCTCGGCGCTCTGGATCAGCGGATGCTTCGTCACGTGAAAATGCGCCCGCGCATGGCGGTTCTTTGACGAGTCGCAGCAGCCCACGTGGCCGCAGGTGAGGCAGCGGCGCAGGTGCACCCAGGTGTCGCCGGTCTTCAGGCATTCTTCGCAGCCATTGCTGCGGGCCTTGGCATTCTTGTCGAATTCAGCAATGTGCGTGCACGCCGCCATAATTGACCTCCGGGCTCACCCTCGCGGCCAGGGGCGGCCCGGCGAGGGAGCAGACCAATAGATTGCCACGCGAGGCGATGATGTTTCCAATCCCGAGCGGCCGGCTGCCGAGTCCTATTCCCTATTCCCTGTTCCCTATTCCCTGTCTTCCTACCCGTTCCACCCCTTCGCGCGCTCAACGGCCTTTTGCCAGCGGGCGCGGCGCTCGGCGCGCTCAGTCGCATCCATCTTCGGTTCAAAGCGGACGTCGCCCGCGCGCTTCGCCTTCAGATCGCTGGGGCTGGCCCAGAATCCCGTCGCCAATCCTGCCAGATACGCAGCGCCCAGGGCGGTGGTCTCAGTCACCAGCGGGCGCACCACCGGCACGCCGAGAATGCCGGCCTGGAACTGCATGAGCAGGTCGTTCACCGCGGCGCCGCCATCCACGCGAAGAGCGCCGAGCGGGGTTGCAGTTTCGCTGTGCACCGCGTCCAGGACGTCGGCCACCTGGAAGGCGATAGCCTCAAGCGCAGCGCGTGCAATGTGCCCGGGCCGCGTGCCGCGGCCAAGGCCGATCAGCATTCCGCTGGCGTGCGGATCCCAGTGCGGCGCGCCCATGCCCACAAACGCCGGAACAAAGACCACGCCGCCCGAGTCGTCTGCGGTTTTGGCCAAAGCCTCAACATCGCTTGAGGCGCCGATGAGCTTCAGGTTGTCGCGCAGCCACTGCACCACCGCTCCACCGATAAAGATGCTGCCTTCGAGCGCGTATTCGAGACGCGACTGCGCGCTGGCGGCGAGCGTGGTGATGAGCTTGTGGCGCGAGCGAACAAATTGGGAGCCGATGTTCTGCAGCAGGAAACAGCCCGTGCCATAGGTGTTTTTGGCCTCGCCTGCCTGCCAGCACAACTGGCCGAAGAGCGCCGCCTGCTGATCGCCGGCAATGCCCGCTATCGTGGCGCCGGCCAGGCCCAGCGACGTGGTCACCTGGCCTACACGCTGGCTCGACCACACCACCTCGGGCAGCATGCACTCGGGAATGCCGAAGATTTCCAGGAGTTCCTGGTCCCACTCGCCTTGAACGATGTTGAAGAGCAGCGTTCGTGAGGCATTTGTCACGTCGGTCACGTGCCTGTGGCCGCTGGTCAGGTGCCAGATGAGCCAGCTGTCGACGGTGCCGAAGGCGAGCTCGCCGCGCTCGGCGCGCGCCCGCGCGCCACTCACGTTGTCCAGGATCCAGCGCACCTTGGTCGCCGAAAAATAGGGATCGAGCACCAGGCCGGTCTTGCCGGCAACCGTGTCGGCGAGGCCGCGCTCCTCAAGCTCCTTGCAAAAAGCGGCGGTGCGGCGGTCCTGCCACACTATAGCGGGATAGATAGGTCTGCCCGTCGCGCGCTCCCACACAATCACCGTCTCGCGCTGGTTGGTGATGCCGATGGCGGCCAGGTCGCGCGCTTCGGCATTGGCCTTTACCAGCGCCTCAACTGCGCAGCCCATTTGGCTGGTCAGGATCTCGGTGGGGTCGTGTTCAACCCAGCCGGCCTGCGGATAGAACTGCTCGAACTCCTTCTGGGCCACGGCGGCAATGGCGCCGTCCCCATCGAAGAGGATGGCCCGCGAACTGGTGGTTCCCTGGTCGAGGGCGAGAACGTAAGACATGAGTGCGCTGCCTCCGGCAACCAGTCAAACATGCGGGGCAACGTGCGGGCAAGGAGAGCGGCGGCGCGGTGCTATGGCGCGTCAGACCTGCGCGCGCCCGGCGTCAGCTTCTTGATGATGAATTCCTGGAAGAGGTTCTGCACAGCCGAGCCCGCCAAGCCGATGCCGGCGCCTTCGAACATCACTGTTGCACCGCTGCGGCTGCTGGAAGGGTAGTAGATGTTTGAGATGCCGCCCGCAGCCAATCCGCCGAGGATGCCCGAGTAGTTGAACTGCCAGCGCATGTTGTCGCCCTTGCAAATCACGGTGGTGGCGAATGAGTACCCGATGCGGGAACGGACGGTTCCGCTGCCCTTGTAGAAGTAGCGGGGATCCTGCCGGAAAAGCGAGGGAAGGATGGCGCCGCCGATCATGACGGCGAAGAAGTTGTCGGCGGTGTTTGCGCCCATGCGCTTGCTGAAACCCTGCATCCCCTGGCCGTAGCCTTTGAACGAATCCGTCGCCTGCTGAACGCCTGAGATTCCCGCGTTCACCAGCCAGTTGAACGGGTCGTAATTGGCGCGCCAGGCGAGCTTGAACTTCTGTTTTGTGGTGAGCGGTACAGGATTGCTGTCGTAGCTCACATAGTAGTTGGGCACAAAGCCCAATATGCGCTGCTGCTCCTCCAGATGAATCTGCTGCTCGGCAATCTCGATCTGCGGCTCGGCCGAAACGCGAACCTCGCTCACTGATTCTCTGAGGCCCAGCACTACATTCGGCAGGGTAAAGGCCTCGCCAGGATGAAGCACCCCCGAGATGGTCTGCAATTTGAATCCCTGCGAAGCGAATGTAAGCGTGAATGGACCGGGAGCAACCTGTTCAAAGAGGAACTCGCCTGCGGTGCTCGTCTGAAGCGATTGCTCGGCTCCGCCCTGGGAGAGGGTGACGCGCACGCCCTCGTATTCTTCGCCTCCTTTGCCCAGCACAACTCCGTGGATCGAGCCAATCAGCGAGGCGGGAGGGGGATTTGCGTTCGATTGCGCGGGCGCAAGAGCTGCGCCGGCATGAATAACCAGCAGCAGGACGCACGTACGGGTCGTCGCACCGGGCAAACCAAGCCCGGCGCGCGGCGCGCAAAACAGGTTGGGATCGGAAGAAAGCAGTCTGAACCTCTTTGACGGCTGGGAAAGAAAAGCGGACTAAGTGAGTCCGCTGGTCGGTTTGACGGAGAAGAACAGAGAGAAGTTGAGATCGAAAGGGACGGGGTTTAAGTCAAACGGGCGAAGGGAGTCGTTGGCGAAGCCCTTCGCCCCGGTGCTACTGCACTTCGCCAATATAAATGCCGAACGGTGCCAGAACAATCTGGTCGAGCGATTTTGGATCGACGCCGCCGGGCGACTTTAAAAGTGTATGCAGGGTGCCGGCGGTCAGTCCAGCACCGCCGGACTGCAGATTCACAATCTGCGGCTGGGAAGTAAAGTTAACGCTCACCACCACTTGCGGCGCCCCCGGGGTCTGGCGCAGCCAGCTCAGCACGCTTGTGTTCTCGCTGTCGAGCATCACGTTTGAGCCGTGCTCAAAGGCTGGCACCGTCTTCTTGAGGTGTATGAGCGTGCGGTACCAGTTGAAGAGCGAATCAGGATCAGAGCGTTCGACTTCAACATTCATTTCGGCGGCGCCGGGGGGCACGGGGAGCCAGGGATTTCCCGTGGTGAAACCCGCATTCGGCTCGGTGTTCCACTGCATGGGCGTGCGCTCGCCGTCGCGGCCTTTCTCTTTGGGCCAGCCAGTAATGCCGATGGGGTCTTTCACGTCTTCTTTGCGCGTGGGCGGCGTGGTCACCATGCCGATCTCGTCGCCGTAGTACATGAGCGCCGCGCCGCGCGATGCAAACAGCACCGTTGCAATGACCCGCTCGATCTGAGTGTTGTGGACGCCGTCGCCGTAGCGCATGTCGATGCGCGGATTGTCGTGGTTGTCGAACAACAGTAGCGGAACGTTTCCGTCGATCCTCGTCTCAACGTCGGTCAGTTTCGACCGGAACGTGGCCACGTCGAGCTTGTTGATCATGCCCACCTGCGTATCCATGGGCAGGTGAAACTCGGGCTTTTGTTGGGTGCCGTACATCTTCGCCAATTCGGCAATGTTGGGCAAATAGGTCTCGCCGATCATGACGCGCGTGCCCGGGAAGGACCCGCGGCCGAATTTGTCAGCCTCCGCGCGCATTTCGGCCACGGCCTGGTGCACGCCGGGCTGGTTGCTGGTGCGTGAGTTGTCAAGCTCCGGGTCGCCGAAAGCATTGATGATGGGGTCGCCGTTCTTGTCCTTTACAACGCCCTCGTCGCGCATCTCGGGGTCTTCATAGAGCTCAGTGATGGCGTCGAAGCGGAAGCCGCCGACTCCGCGCCGGAGCCAGAAGGCCACGATGTCCTTGAAGGCTTCGTGGACTTGGGGGTTGCGCCAGTTCAGGTCCGGCTGCTGAATATAGAACTTGTGGTAGTAGTACTGGCGGGTCTTGGGATCCCACTGCCAGGCCGAGTGGGCAAAATAGGATTGCCAGTTGTTGGGCGGCTCGCCGAGGCTCTTAGCGGTTTCACCCTTGCCGTTGCGCCATATATACCAGTTCCGGTAGGGATTGGTACGGGACGAGCGCGACTCGAGGAACCACTTATGCTGGTCCGAGGTGTGGTTCATCACCATATCCATGATCACGCGGATGTGGCGCTTACCTGCCTCGGCCACCAGCCGGTCGAAGTCGGCCATGGTGCCGTACTGGGGATCGATGGCGCGATAGTCAGAGATGTCGTAGCCGAAGTCAACCTGCGGCGAGGGATAGACGGGCGTGAGCCAGATGGCGTCGACGCCCAGTTCCTTCAGATAGTCGAGACGCTTGGTAATTCCATTCAGGTCGCCGATGCCGTTGCCGTTCGTATCCTGAAAACTACGCGGGTAAATCTCGTAGATAACGGCGTTTTTCCACCAGTCCAGCCCATTCTGCTGGCCCGTAGCCGGCTTTGTAGCCCTTGGTTTAGCGGGCACCGTTTGCCCCTCCACAGCGAGCGCCGCCTGGCCAAGAACAACAGCCGCCGCCAAACCCGCCAAAATGACTCCAATTCGATTTAGATGCCGCATAGTGCTCCCGGTTGCCGGCCGGACCATCGGCGGCTCCAGAGTCGCAATTCCCCGAAGCGACGTCCCTCAAGTGGCATTTTCCCAAAGAAAATGCCACCCTGCACCGCTTCAAAAAATGTGCGTAAATTCTGGAATAGCCCGAAACAGTCCAACTCAAGCAAGCTATCACAGGGCACGGGAGTCGTGCCGTGCGGCCAGCCGCCCCGCGGGCCGGGTGCAGGGAATTGCACCTTTGGAACTCGCAGGCGGAATGCAGCGCCGGTTACGCGGGCTGTCAAGCCCCGGGCTTGGCTTCCGGCTCCGGCTCGCGCGAGCAGGCCCAGCGGCTCGCCATCTCCTGGCGGAACTTCTCGCGCTCCTCGGGCGTCATATGTTGCCAGCGTTCCTCCATGCGATGGCGCCAGCGCCGGCCGCCGCCGCTCCCGCCCCTCATACCGCCAAACAACAGCCGGCCAAGGATCACCAGTCCAACGGCCTGCCAGAACGTGATTACCTTCCATCCGAAGAGTCCAGGCAGGAGCCAGTTCCACAAGCTCATCGTCGCCCACCCGATGAGTCCCACGAACAGCGCGATTGCAAACGGCGCCACAATCGCGATAAGTGCAAATTTGAGGCCTCGCGGCATTCTTTTTTTCATTTCAGTCTTCTCCCTTATTCACAAATTCCTCGTAGATGTCTTTCAGGCGGCGCCTCAAATGCACCACCGCATAGTGCTTGCGCGAAATAAGTGTGTTCACGCTCACCCCTGTGCGCGCCGAAATCTCCTTGAAGCTCAGGCCCTCGATCTCGTGCGCCACGAATGCCTCGCGCTGTTCCGCAGGCAGCTCGTCCAGCGCTTCCTCGAGCTCGGCCTGCAATACGGTTCGCGCATAAGCCTCGGCCGGCCCGGCATCGTGCGAAGGCAATTCGTCTTCAGGCCGCCGCGCTTCGCCCTCGTCGTTCATTGCGGCGCTTGCCTCGGTTCCTCTTACCCGCCGCCTGCGGAAGAAGTCCACGATGCGGTTGCGGGCGACGCGAAACATCCACGCGCCCCACTGCTCCACCGGCTCCGGCAGCCGGTAGGCCTCGATGGCCCGCAGAAAAACCTCCTGCAACAGGTCTTCCACGTCGGCCTCGGTGGGCACGTACCGGCGGATGAAGTTGCGCAGTCGCAGCCTCTGTTCCGCGATGATCTCTGAGATCT
>Ga0326727_10009410_pt1 | contig 24068 bp, 26 predicted proteins | sample MB2enrmetagenome_FD_207643 | JGI IMG/M metagenome (GOLD analysis project Ga0326727, IMG submission 207643) | Lab enriched peat soil microbial communities from McLean, Ithaca, NY, United States - MB29MY | ecosystem: Environmental > Terrestrial > Soil > Wetlands > Peat | place: USA: New York... | reverse complement strand
GAACTGCTGGGACACCAATGTCAACGGCGTGAAGGGGAACGGGAAGAATTGGATGATAGGAAAGAAGGTGACGATGAAGAACCCCATCGATGCCAAGGTGAGGGGGACGGACCGAGAGAGCCAGTGCCCGTGCATACTGGTGGGGCTGGACCGCGGGAGCCGGCGGGCGAGGTAGACTCCGAGGAGCACGATGGAGGTCGGTAGAAGCAGGAGCGGGAGTAAGTCCCGAAACGTGAGGCTGAACAGGGACTGGATGGTCAGGAGGCCCAGGATTACCGCCAGTAAGTAAGCCAGAAACCACCGGATCGTCCGCTCACTGAGAAATCGAACCTGTCGGGTCTCGGGGAACAGCAAGAACGCCAGGACCACCGGGACGGACATGCTGACGATCATGTGGAAGAACGTGATCTCCGTCACCCAGGGCCAGTTCACGCCGATCCATCGCCCGACCCCCGGGCTGGGCCCTAGCACCGGGGAGAGCGGGTTGACGGAGAAGTACGTCTTTGCGAGAAGACCCTCGTTCACCGCACCGTAGGCGATGCCGAGGGTGAGGAGAGCAGGTCCGTCCTTGCGCCACCGGACGAGCGCCTCTCGAATCAGCAGCACCGGAAGAATGTAGCCAGGGAGGGTTAGGACCACGAATACCAGCGCTGTGATCGGGTTGGTGAGAACACCGATCGCGGAGGTCGACCCCGTCAGGAACTCCACGAGGGGGGTCGTGACGGCGAGAAAGGCGATCGTCCGAGCGTTTCCCACGCCGCGTCCACCAGACCGGTTGCCTAAGTGGGTTTCTGCGAGCTTTCTCCCATCGGCCTTCTGCGTGGGGGGAACCTTTCCAGCTCAGGGACTCAGAGGCGAGATAGGCAACGAAAGGACGGCGACCCCCAATTCGGTGACCATCGCTAGTGTCGGAGCCCTCTTGCACCGTCGGATCCGTCTATCCAGCGAACGTGGGTGTAACCGCCTTTGCACCTGACCGGTCGTGAATCCTCTGAAAGAGGGTCCCCTTCCGACGGCCGCAACGGCCGCGATGGGAACGGCTTCCCGCGCCTTGGAATACGGGTCTGACGAAGCCGCTCCAACCTGGCGATTTCGCGCCTTCCTTTCCCCCAAGAAGTGGAGACCGATGGGACAGTCGTTCGGCGTAGCAGCTTGGCGATTGGGTTATCACCTATCCAGGGCCTGAATAGGCGAGAGGTAACGAAAAATGGGACAAAACGACGAAATACGACACATTGCCTACGGCATCTGGGAGCGGGAAGGCCGTCCTGAAGGGCACGCCCTCGAGCATTGGAATATCGCAGAGAAGACGTGGGCTTCCCAGCACAAGACCCCACCGCAATCGGCCTCGTCAACGGAACGGAAGGGACAGTCGGTCACTTCCGCGTCCCGGACGCACACGCAGAGCAGCTCGGCTCGGTGGCCCAGCTAAGGAGGGCCAAAGACCCGGCGCGCGGGCGCCGTGTCTCCCTCGCACCCTCCTTGACGGTTCTCACGAGCGAGACCTTCTTCCTTGGGTCTACCCCGCTGGCTCGCCCGCGCCGCCTTGGTCAAGGTCATGGACCTTCCCAGGGATCCTCGCGACGGTGCACACGGCACTATCGATAGGTGGGGGGGATGCGCTTCAGCGATGACAGCGCGAGCGCTCGAGTACGGCCGAGTGTATGGCAGGTTACGATCTGCGATCGCGTAAGTCACGATCCGAGGTGCAATCGACGGCGCATCTTTCCGGAAGGGTGATTCCGACCATTCAACGTTCTCAGATTACCCACCTGCCAGCTAGAGCCTATACGCCGTGGAGTTCCTGCATCGCTCGGTGATTCACGTGACCGGATGGTACAAAGCTGCTGATGCAAGGGACATGCCCCAAGGGACGATGAAGGGTGTTGAGGTGGCCGGGACAAAGGTCCTCCTGGCACACGGGCCTTCTGGAATCCGCGCATTCGAAGACCGGTGTGGGCATATGTCCGCCCCGATGAGCATCGGTACGTTCAAGAGCGGCGTGATCAAGTGCGCTCTCCATGCTGCAGTCTTTGACGCGGAGACGGGAGCCGTCCGTGGCCAACCCCAGATGCATATGGACGGAGCTGCAAAACTCCCACCGGAGCTCATGGAGGCGATGATGAAGATGGGTCAGATCATGGCCCAAATCCGCTGCGACTCCCTACGGCCTTTCCCGGTTGCGGTAGAATCGGGCAGCGTCATGGTCTACGTCTGATCCAGAACCGATACTCCCCCTCGGTGGGCCGCCTTGTCTTGGCGCACAGGCATGATCGCAAGTCCACTTGCAACGTACCTTGCGCCTATGCTGATTAAGTCCACTCGAAGCGGGAGGTAGTCACAGAATCGGAAAAGTCCCATCTCGTCGATCGCACCGGCGAGTTTCCATTTTTCGTTGCCGACCCAGTCCCAGTTGTGGGGGTAGCGACAAGTCCATTACCCTCGCCAGGATTCTCGGGCGGATGGCCGCAGAATTTTGCACGAAGTGCGGGAAGCCGATTTCCCCCGGTTCCCAGTTCTGCGCCTCCTGTGGATCTCCCACGGGGGGTTCCGCACAGAGCCCGGGCTCGGGTGCTCCGACCGTCGAGTTTGGTGCGAGCCCGGCTTCCGCGGGCCAGCCTGCCCCTCCGGCGGGCATGCCTCTCTCGGCGCTCCTGGGGGTGCAAGGTTCCCGCAGGTTCCTGGTGCAGCACCTATTGGTGGGCCCGAAGCACACCTACCGAATTCTGGACCCGGAGAAGCGCCACCTCTTCACCGTGGGAGAAAACGTTCGCCAGCAACGCCAGGAAATGTGGCACAACATGTTCCACCCGTCCGCCTCGGGGCAATCGGGATTCCATGCCGCCTGGGGTTACAACTCGGTTCCCGAGCTCGCGTACTGGGCTCTCGATGACTTCGCGGGAAACGCTCGAGGAGCCCTAGGCCTTCACGGCACGGCAGGAAACGCCGACGCAACGCTCGTCGATGCGACCGGTGCCCCGGTCCTCGTGGTCCATGTGGGCCGTGGGTTTAGTAGCATCACGGCCCAGGCGACGTCGCCGGACGGACAACCGATCCTTGAAGCCCGCGGCAGTACGTTCCACCGCAACTTCTCGCTCCACGATGCGAGGGGCGTCGAGGTAGCCAAGATCCACGAGCCCCTAGCCTCCGTTCGGGACACCTACGCTGTGGACCTGGTCGGACCCGTAGATCCAGTGTACGCGATCGTCTTCGCGATCCTGATCGACCATTTCAAAGGAAAGTAGCCGCAGCTCGGGTCCGGTTGCGTTGGGTGCAACCGACATCACACTCTCCATGGGCACCGTCCGGGCCCACGAGGAGACGGATAGGTCTTGCTCGGTATGCGAAGACTTCCAAGGTTCCCGTAGGTTCACCGCAGGTTGGGAAGGGGTCGCCCTTCCGAACCTTGGGAAGGGCGGCCGAGAGAACCGTCTCAACCCTGGTGGACTTCGTGGATCTCGTCGGCGACGAGACCGTGGGCTTCTTTGTGAACACGCGCCGCGGCCTCGGGGGACGGCGCTTCCACCAAGCAGTAGATCGTCTCGGTCTTTTCGTCGACCCAATAGTTCCGATAGTTCACGCCGTGCTTGCCCTGCACCTTGAGGTCCTTCGCATGCGCTTCGGCAACGGCCGCGGCTGTGACACCCTTCACCTTTCGGTGCGTGTCCATGTAGAGGGGCATGATTGCACGAACTACTGCCGTCTCAAGAACGTTCGCATGAGGTGCTGTTCGGGCGGAGAAACCCTCGCTGTCAGGCGTCCATCCACTCCCAAGGCAACCCCCCCCCACGAGGGCCGGGTCGTGATCGGTCGCCGCAGAATTCGGTGTTCCTGCCCAACGGTTAGCCCATCCTCTCGGGGTGGGCCTGGCTCACCGCGCGCCGATCGAAATCTTCTGGACGGGAGGGGTCCGAACATCTATCGGCGCATTCTGCCCGATCTGGGCCATCGGTGGATCCAAACCGCCTAGCTTCCCTGTGTCGGACCCCCACCTTCTGAATCACGGGAAGGCCCGCCTCCGTAGCCGGGAGTTAGTTGGACGACCATGAGTTCGGAAAAGGGTCGTCTTCGCGCGATTCGTCCCAATCTGGGCGCGGCGTTCGGGGCGATTGACGGATGGTTGAAGTGCCGCGCTGCCTAACGGAACTTGAAATCAATGTACGAGTGGTTAGACTGGGCACTCCTGGTCGGGATGGTACTGTTCACCCTATTCACCGTGGTGGCGGCGTTTTCTGGGAACGGCCTCGGGCTCTTCTTGTATGCCGTTATCGCCGCCGTGTGTGGCTATATTTTCGCCGAGCGAGCGAGTAAGAGAAGGCAGACAAAAGCGGCCGCCGCCCGACCGAAGGCGACCACCCGTTCTCCTTAGGCGCTCGATGACCGTGATAGTGTCGGCCGCGGGGCTGCGGCCGATCGACACTCAAACCTTCGGTGCGGTGCGCGGTCTCGGTCGATACTCGGCCTAGCTGTCGCTACTTTGCCGGCTCGATAGCGTTCAAGATCGTACTGATAGAGAGCGTGGCGAGCCTCAGATTACGAATGGTATGAGTGGCGTGAGGGTGGTCCTCTTGTGTGATCTGGGCAAGAACATCGCAAACAGCCAGCCCGACCCTCAGATTCTGGGTCGGGTCGCCACTCACCCGGAAATCGTCTTCGAGTTTCGTTTTGATTCTCTCCTTCAGCGACATCGACGTCGATCTCCAGGAAACGCTGTCCCGTAATACTCCGTCTACCGACCGGGACCGCGGTCCCGAAGAGCGATCGTCGACCGATGAATCCCTGCGAGGTCGCGGTCCCGGGGCAACGCAGCGACCCGAGCCTCGATCGCTGCTTCCTGGCCTGAGCGACGATGCGAACGCGGGTCCTCGGAGCATGGTCGGTCAATCTCCGCGAAAGCCCAACCCTGCCGGACGCTGGCGGTGCTGCGCCCTGGCGACCTACGTGCGCTTCGAGCTGGCCCCGTTGACCGCTCGAGGGCCATGCATCCGATGATGGCGTCGCGCGCCCCCGTTCCCGTTGGGCGGCGATCAAGTGCTACACCGACGTTCGGTGCAAACCGCGGCCGTCTCCCATCGCCCAAGGGGCCCCTAGCCCCGGCCCTCGGGGTTTTCGCTTTGGGTAGTTTTATCTGCCAGAACCCGTGAGTTCGGCCATGCAGTATCTGGTGCGGGGAATCGTCCCAGCCGACGTCGGCAATCGACTCGATGCCTCGGGAGGGCCGGGAAAGCTGGTCACTCACCTCATGACCCGATTCAGGCCGGAGGCCGCCTATTCCAACTACGAGAAGCGCGAGATCATCCTCGTGGTCGATTTTGAGACCGCCGCGAAGCAGGCAGAATTCATGATCCTCTGGTCCCGGTGGTTCGGGAACTACACGGAAATGACCCCGGTCCACCCCCTGTCGGAGACGCCCAAGGTCGCCGAGGAAGCGATCGGCCACGCGAGCAAGGCCCCTTAGCGGTCCCGCCAGGATCCGGTCTCCGGAACGACCACACTTCGGGGTCCGGCGGCGGAAGCCGACGGGCCCCCGGGGCGGGCGTAGTCCCGAACTCTGAAAGTCCCCATCGAGAGGGGCCCAGGGCAACTCGGCTTGCGGTCTGGGCGAGGTTCCAGGGGTGCCTCAGCACCACTGCGTGTGATTCATGAAGGGGTCCATGATAGTGGGGAGTAGGGAGCGACGACCGGGATGACAGTACGGCGGCGGATGAGACCCGAACGCGCGCAGCGGGGCAGCTCCCCGGCGCATCGGGCCGCGTGGCGGGCGACGTACGAAGAGCGCCCCTACGATCAGCTCCCCTGGTTCGAACACGGACCGAGCCCCCCCGTAGAGCTGGCCGTGGTCGAGGGATTTCTCCCGAAGGGTGGGAAAGTGCTCGATGTCGGATGCGGCGCAGGATCGAACGTGCTCTTTCTCGCCCGGAACGGGTTTCGTGCGTACGGGATCGACCTATCGCCGGGAGCCGTGGCGGCCGCTCGCGCCCGAGCATCCGAGGCCGGGCTGAGCGCGAACATCCAGGAGGGGGACGCCTTGGCGTTGAAGTTCTCCCAGGGCGGTCTCGACGGAGTTGTCGACCACGGCTGTTTTCACACACTTCCCCCGTCCCGCAGGAAGGACTATGCGAAGGAGGTCCACCGAGCTCTCCGGCCGGGAGGATCCTTCGTTCTTGCCTGGGTGGCGCGGGAGCACACCGGCCCGATGGGTCCTCCCCATCGTCCGTCCCTTCGGGAAGTGACCGCGACCTTCGAATCGAGATTTTTGTTCACCCGGACAGGGTTCAATCTTGGCCGCGAGGAGGGGGAGCCGCCCTCCTACTACGCCTTCCTCACGCGACGGTCCAAACCCTATCCTCCCCGCAGGTAGCGCGGGTACACGGAGGATGCCCTCGCGGGGGTGGATGCCCGTCCGGGTAGTACGTATGACCAACAGCCACCTCCTCTCGGAGACCTCATCCGCTGCATCCTTCGGTCCGGCTCTGACAGGTGCCTGGGACGACGTCGGGCGCTTCATCGAAACGATCAATCTCTTCGATGTTGGGTAGGTGTGAATCCCATGCCAGAGCGCGGTCATCGAATCTACGCGACGCAACGACTTCGGTTTTCCAGGGTCGTCGAGGCCCCTCTGAGGTACGTCTACGAATGGTGTATCGACTATCGCGCGGACGACTGGACATTGTCCCAGTCGCGACCCCACCCAAGGTTCCGGGTAGTGAAGCTCTCCCCTCGTCGATTGCTCCGGATTCGACTCACACCGACATCGGGGAGCGATCCCGAGGTGGCCGTCGATCTGATCCGACTGACGCCTCCAGATGCGTGGCACACCGACCAGATCGATGAACAGGACCGCGAAGCGGTTGACTACAAGCTCACCGCACTGGGACCCGCGAGGACTCGGATCGACCTTCTCGTCACCGAGCGCTGGCTGATACCGCAGCACCTGAGCCGCGAGGAAACCCTTCGGCGGGTCACGGGGGCTTGGGATCGGTATGCCACCCAAATCGAGGCCCGTTTCCGGGCCGGAAAACCAGCCCGAGGTTAGGGCGGAAAGTAGCTCCCGGTCCTATCGACACCGTTTCCGCGATACGGGACGGCCGACCATAGTCCGATGGGCCTCGGTCGGCCCGAGCCCCAAGGCATGCTCACCAACACCCCCCGGGTCGCTCGAACCAGATGGCGCGAGGTCGGACCCTTAATGGCCGACCTGGAACTCAGGGAGTGCGATGCGGGCCATTGCAATTGCCAAGATTGGGGACGCGCCCACCCTCATGGACCTACCGAAGCCGACCCCGGGCGAAGGAGAGATCCTGGTCCACCTGGGGGCCGCGGGGATCAACCCGATCGACTGGAAGATCGCGGACGGAGCGTTCATGAGCCAGATGCCGTACGTGTTCCCGTTAATCCTTGGGGTCGACGGAGCCGGGACCGTGGAAGCGGTCGGCCCTGGCGTCAAACGGCTGGCCGTCGGGAACGCGGTGTTTGGCCAGTTCCTCCACCCGCCCGCGGGGATCGGGACGTACGCGGAGTACGTTGTCGCGCCCGAGACCCTCGGGTTATCGACCTACCCTCCGTCCATGACCGTTGACCAGGCGGCGGCAGTCCCGACCGCCGGGATGACCGCGCTGACGATCCTTGACAAGCTGGGCCTTGGAGAGGGCCAGTCCCTACTCATCCTCGGTGCTGGGGGAGGGGTCGGGTCCTTCGCAGTTCAGCTGGCCTCCCAGCGACGCATCGCCACCCTGGCCGCCTCCCGCGGGGAAAATCGCGACTATCTGACCCAGCTCGGGGCGTCCCGCTTCTACGACTCGTCCGCGACATCGTTCCACGACGAGGTCCGTCGGAACTACCCCAAGGGACTGGACGCGATCCTCGACCTGAACAATCGAGGGCCCGAGTTCGAACGTAATCTCTCTCTGGTCCGCCGCGGAGGGACTGTCGCCTCGCCCATCGGGGCTGCGGTCGACGCGGTCGTCCAGCCGCACGGTCTCGTCGGGCTGAACATCGGTCTACGACCGAGCCCGGACCTCCTCGACCGACTTTCCCAGGAGTTCGTGTCCGGCAAACTACGGATCCCCATCGAGGAGAAGATATCCCTCGCGGCCGTCGCGGACGCCATCGCCCGGCGCCGACTGGGGAAGGGTCGCGGCAAGACCGTGATCGGGATCTAGACCCGGTCGATCCGGGACACCAGAGGGCGCTCGCGACCAACCATGCCCGAGATGAACCCGGTTTCGCGATTCTTTGTGAACGCCTCGTCGTCGTGGCGCACGGGAAGGTTCTACAACTGGATCCGCAAGGAGGCGCCGATACCCCCCGCGGCCCGGTGCCTTGAGATCGGGTGTGGGAACGGCAGTCTGGCGCTTCGTTTCGTGGAGGGGTTCCGACCCGCCCAGTACGTCGCTACGGACTTCGACCCTCGTCAGGTCGAGCAGGCACGGCACCATGCCGAGAAGCGGTACCCGAACGGGCCACCGGCCGCCCTCGCGTTCCGCACGGCGGACATGCTCGGCCTTTCCGACGGCGTGGCGTCCTATGACGTGGTTCTGGCATTCGTCGCAATCCATCATGCCAGCCCTTCCCACCACGACTTCACCGAGATCCCTCGGGCACTATCGGAGCTCGACCGGGTCCTCCGCCCGGGCGGGCTCTTGGTCTACGGGGAGATCCTCCACCAGGAAGCCATCCGAAAGTGGCTCACCGACCACGGATTCACGATCGATCGGATCCGACGCCGGTGGCGACTCGAAACTGTCGTGGCGCGTAAGCCGGGCGGTCCCCTCGGAGCCGCGGCTTCACCGGTGGGGCCCGCCTCCGTGAGTTCGCAGCCGAATCCTCGGTGAGAGCGGGCCGGGGGCACCGCATCGCACGACCCGCGTTCGGACCACGTTCCGTCCGCCCTCTGCTCCCCCGAGTGGGGTCGGTCTGCCGTTCAGAGGATGATCTTCTCTTCCTGAACGATACGGGGATTGAGGGACAATCGATCCAATCGGTAGGAATCCCCGGCAAAGAGCCGCGCTTCCGACTTCCCTTCGCACTTGGCGGCCACGAGCCGGCCGAGGGAATCCGCCTTCATCACCCCGCTTCCGGAATCGCCCCCAACGAAGATCACCCCGAACGATTCCTCGAAGAGCACCGGGAGTCCGTCGGGACTGAAGTTGTAGTACCCGCCCCAGGTATTCTCTAGGCGAACCTCCGATGTCTCGAACTTGGGAAGGTAGGGGGTGACCGCCGGAAGTACATCGGTCCCGAAGGCCTCTCGGTCCCCCATTTTCGCCATGTCGTAGTCCAGCCGTCCGTCTCGTCCCGGATCCTCCCGAGTACCGATGGGGCGTGCGACCCGATCGACGCAACCGAGCCACAGCTGTCGCTGTCGGAAGATCGGCTTGAGGGTCGCGCCCGTGGGCAGGATGAGGAAGGGAAACCGTGCCTTGCCGGCGTCGGTATCGATCGGGTTGAGCGGAGGTTCCCACGCCAGGAGCTCCTCGACGGCGGGGCCCGAGGTCGAGAAAAGAAGTTGGGATTGCGGACTGCAGGCGGTGGCGACCCCCAGCGGATGCAGGAGTTTCTCGGCCCAGGCCCCCGCCGCGACGACCACCTTGTCGGCACCCACGGACCGGCCGTCCCCGAGACGCACGCGGGAAATGCGAAGGCGACCCTTCATTTGCTCCTGAAAAGCGAAGGGCATCTTCGAAGGTTCATGGAGCAGGATCTCCTCCCTTCCTTCGAAGGAGAGGCGCTGCACGCACGAGTCGAACAGGAATTCGACCCCCCGGCCTTTCGCCTGCTCGTAGTAGAAGTTCGCCAGCATCTCCGGGGCTACTGCGCCGCAGTTCCGACCGAACAATCCTCCCGTGATCGGTTCCGGGGGTTCGGCGGCGTCCCCTTCGTACCACCGGGCGGGCGATAGTTCGATCCCGGGGCAGGTGGCCAGGGCGTCGAGGTCCACCGGCTCTGCGTCGATGGAGCCCCCGCTCCGAGCGATGAGGGAGTAGTACTCCTCTCGGTGGCTCTCCGGCAGCAGCCAGAGGTATCCGTAGAGGTCGAGGAGCGGGAACGGGGAGCGAAGCTCCTCGTGTTCCTCCATCAGTCGCCGGTAGAACGAGATCGAGCTCCGGGCCAGAAGCTGATTGTCCTGGGAGCTGAACACGTCGCGCACCATGGCGTTGCTTGCCCCCATCGAGCCTTCGCCCGGCCGCGACCGAGCCTCGACCACAAGGATCGACAGTTCCGGCCGACTCTCGACCAGGTGATGCGCCGACGCGAGACCCATCGCCCCGGCGCCGACGATCACGACGTCATAGTGGTCCTTGGCGGGCATATCTTTCGAACGGCACTTGGCCAGGCGCGCGTCCTTGAAGAATTCGCCGCTCTCGGAATCCGGGTTCCGCGGACCGCGTCGAGACGGTCGATCCCCTCCTGCTCCCGGTGCACGAACGCAGGCGCAGCTTCCACCATTCGCCGGCGCGGCGAATCAGGTAAGGCGACACCTCCTCGTTCGAACGTGCGCCACCGGATCAGAGGCCGATCGTCTCCGAGAGGCGGGAGTACCGGAGCCCGAAACGCCTCCGCAGGCTGGTTAGCGGAGGTCCAACGCTTCTCCCTAGAGGGGTTCGTGGGTTCGTCCGTAGGGCAGACCTGGCGGAGGAGGATCCGGTACGAGGTCTCGCGGACTCCGACGCTCTTGCGGCGGGCCGGCGAGCCCGTCCCCCCCACCTCACCCCAAGAACTGACCGCAGACCATGTCGAGCGGCTCAAGCACGGAATGACCTGGGCTCCCGCCACGTTTGCCCTGCATTTCGGCGCGTTGCGTCAGTTTCTGCGATGGGCCGGCAATCCCATCGCGACCGACCGACGGGTGTGGGCGGTACCTTCGGGGTCGGCCGGACGGCGACGCTGGCTCGCCCCGGAGCAACTGGCGCGCCTCTATCGGGCCGCTCGGGGCCGAGAGCGGATCCTCCTCGCGCTGGAGGGGTTCAACGGATTGCGCCGCGTGGAGGTCTTGCGTCTTCGCCTGAGGGACGTCGATTTCCACCGCCAGCGACTCCGGGTTCTCGGAAAGGGCCGGAACGGAGGGAAGTGGCGCACCTTACCGATGTTCTCGGAAACCGCACGCGTGCTGAGACCGCTCGCCGAGAGGACCGACGAGGGATCGTCGGTGATCCCTCTGTCGGCCTCGGGCGCCGACCTCGTTCTTCGGCGGGCGGCGGAGCGCGCAGGGTTCCCCGCTCTGGGCGTACGGGTCAGCCACCACGACCTGCGCCGGACGTTCGGTCGGTTGGCCCACAAGGCGGGGATGGACCTGGTCCAGCTGAAGAATCTCTACGGACATACGTCGCTCGACCAAACGGTCCACTACATCGGACGGGACGAAGATGAAATGCGAGCGGGATCGGACCGACTGGCGACCTTGATGAGCCCCTTTCTTCGAGCCAAGCCGGGTCCCGACCGAGATCAGCGCACCTCAACCAGTACGAGGGGTCGGCTCCCAGTACGATAAGGGTGTGTGTCTTAGTCTGGTAAGGTACAGGAGAGGTTGTGTCCCTAGTCTACGCCACCTACGTTCCGAACGCCCCGTTTCTGATCTCGCCCGCAGCCTTCGATGGGGTCGGGGCGGACACCGCCCGGGCGATCGAAGACCTTCGCGTCGAGGAGCGTTTCCATCCGGGAGCCGTCGTTGTCGTCACTCCCCACTGGATCTCGAACAGTGTGTTTCTCGTGAACGAAAGCCCGCGGCCCCGGCAGGTCTACGATTTCTCCGGGTTTCCCGCGGCGCTCCTGGAGGTGCAGTACGAGCCTCTGGGCGACCCGGACCTCGCCCGGGCCATCGTCGAGGCGGCCCGTGCCGCAGGAGTCGGGGTTCGAGGCACGGAAGAGTGGGGCCTAGACCACGGGGCCTGGGCTCCCCTGCTCCACCTGTTGCCAGGAGCCAAGGTGCCGGTGGTGCCCGTCTCAATCACGTCCCATTCGCCCGAGAGCCACATCGCCTTCGGACGCGCCATTCGGTCGGTCCTCGACTCCTGGGCCGAACCTGTCGCTGTCGTCGCCACCGGGTCGATCACGCACAACTTCGACCGGTTCGACCCCGATCCCGCCGCACGCTGGCCCGAAGGGGAACGGATCGAAGGGGAAGTGCTGGACCTCCTCCAGGCGCGGGACGACGAGGCTCTCTTGCATTTCGACCGCGACAAGTGGAACACGATCAAGCCGGAAGGGAGACTCCGCCCTCTATTCACCCTCCTCGGGGTCGTCGGACCCGAGGTTCGGCCGCGCATCGTCCACCGTACCTCGGTCATGGGGGGCTTCGGGATGACGATCCTCGAGTTCCTGCCTCGGTAGAGCCCGGCTGGCTTCGGGCGGTGGATCTCGGTCCCGACGGTCCGTCCGACAGAAGTGCGGTCGTCCCCAAATCGCGGACCGAAAACGAACATCCACGGAAACTCCGTAGCATCTTCCGCTGCGCGTTGTGAATAGCAGTTGACGTGACGCTCTAAAGCCCGCGACGGGCCTCGTGCGCTCGAGCACGCGCGGATAGCCATGGATGCCACTTTTTATCCTACCGCAGAGCTGCCCGTCGGTTCGACGGAGCGGCTGGGATTCCATCCCTCGCAAGGGGCTCGAAGGATGATCGCTGCGGAATCCTCCGCCCCCTCGGAATTCCGAAGGGGGATGCTTCTCGGGAGCTTCCCGTGACGTCCGTCAGTCCCCGACCGACTCCTCCTCCGGCCGCGACGCGATCCCCGTTCGCTGTTCTGGGACGGGGCGTGGTCCGGCACCCGTGGTACTCCATCATTCTCTGGATTGCGATCGTGGCGATCTGTATTCTTCCGGCGACCAACCTGAGCGCCGTCATCTCGGGCACCTTCAGCAACCCCCTGCCGAGCAGTGACCAGAGCGTCCGGGCCGGGAATGCGTTCGCGACGCAGTTCCCGAATTCCGCCTCCTCAGCCTCCTCGGCGATCGTGCTCCTCGAGACCCCGAACGTGGTCGGCCCTGTCGGCAAGAACGCGACCCTGGCCGTCACCCAGGCCCTCACGCACGACTCGCGGCTGAAGGACGTAGGCTCGGTCGTATCGTTGTATGTGGCCTACTCGGCGTATGTGAGCGGCCAAGTCGAGCTGGGCTGGTCGTTTCTGGGACCCGCGCTCGGCGCGACTCCTTCGTTGCCGGTGACGGTGAACCAGACCTCCACCACGGTCTGGGGTCCGGCAGCTGCGTACCTCCAGAACTGGGAGAGCATCGTGGCCAGTCTCCCGTCGGGTACCAACGTGTCGCAGGCGGACTGGCCCGCGTTCGCCCAGACCCAGGCCGAGTACCCCGTCGGCTCGATCCCTTCCCAAGTGCTCACGGCCTTCTACAATGGAACGAACGCGTCGGTAGGAGGATTCAACGAGAGCATCTTCCACGGTTGCCTCCATACCCAGAACGCGACTTCGTGCGCCGATGCCGCGCTGCGTAGCTCGCTCCCACCCCTGATCCCCACCCTGTTCTCCGCATCGGGGAACCGGACCGCGGCCGAGCTGGTGCTCTCCGACCTCGACCTCGGGAACTGGAGCCTCGCCGGCGCGCAGCAGTCCGTGGGAGCCGCCCTCCTGGGAGCCAAGGTCGGGATCTCGCCGGGGTGGCTACTCACGATCTGGAGAGCATTCCCTTCCGAAACCCCACCGTCCCCGGCCGTGATCGCGACGTGGGTCGGTGGCCAGGTCCAAGAGAATCCCATCGACCGATTCCCTCTGCCGATCCCATCCCAGATCTACACTTCGTTCGTGAACCCGTCGGCGTCCGCGACCCTCGTCGTGATCTCGTTCAGTGAGTCGGATACCTACACGCAGAACGGCACGGCGGTGAACTACGCGGACGTCACCGAGATCCAGACGGCGGTCTCGCAGGTCTTCAGCACCTCATCGGAGTACAACGGAGTAACGGCGTACGAGACGGGGGGGGCGCCCCTCGACAGCGCCACGAGCTACCTCGCGACGTCGGCCCTCAGCCTCCTGCTGGTCCTCACCATCGTCGTTCTCCTGGTGATCATGATCCTCTACTTCCGGGCCCCCGCGGCCCCGGTCCTCTCCTTCGCCATGATCGGCATCGCGATGGTCGCCGCCCTCGCCGGGGTCTTCGCTCTGGGCGTGTTCGTGACCAAGTTCAACTCCGAGATCGAGTCGATCGTCCTGGTGTTCCTGATGGCCATCGGGACGGACTACTCCGTCTTCCTGCTCGCCCGGTACCGCGAGGAGCTCGTCCGGGGAGCGACGTCCGTGGAGGCGGTGGAGACCACGGTCCGGTGGGCGGGACAAAGCATCACGACGAGCGGGCTGGCCGTCATCGTCGTGACCGTGGCCCTCATCTTTTCCGGGATCAGCTTCCTGAACCAGCTCGGGTACGCCCTTCTCCTCACGGTCGTAGCCGCCCTCCTGGTCAACCTGACCGTCCTCCCGTCGATCTTGAGGCTGGTCGGGCCTCGGATATTCTGGCCCAACTCCGGCCAGCGGTTCGGCCGGTACGCCGAGAAGCGCCGAAAGAACATCGCGGAGCACCGGGACTACATCGCCCGCGCCGGCCGGACCGCTACGCGGCATCCGGTCGCCGTGATCGCGGTGATCGCGCTCGTTTCGGTCCCGATCGTGTTCGTCGCGCTCCAGGTCCCGGTCTCCTACGACATCACGAACATCGGTCTTCCTTCGACCAATCCCGCCGAGGTCGGGTTCCACCATCTCACGAATGATTTCGGCGCAAGCTACTCATCGCCCAGCTACGTCCTCGTGACGTTCTCGACACCGCTCGCTTCGGCCGGCGGGATCAACGCCCCGGAGTTCCGGGACGTGGCCGGCCTGGTGGCCATCATGAACTCGAACGCCGGCGTGTCCTCCGTCAGCGCCCTGGTGGGCGCCGGAGGCGTTCCCCTCGACGCCTGGCTGAACTACAGCTACCTTCCGCCCGCGGAGCAGATCGCGCTGAACGAGACCCTGACCTCGTATGTCGGGGTCGACGGACGGACCGTGCTCTTCAACTTCGACACGAACGCGAGCGGCTATTCGGCGACGGCGATCGCGGTCGTGAACGACCTCCGTCAACGCGTCCAGTCTTTCGAGACGAGCCACCCCGAGGTCCAGCAGGCCTTGTTCGGAGGCGCGGCCCAAACGACCGAGGACATCCAGACTCTGGTGAACCAGGCCACCGAGCAGATGCTCATCGGGGCCACCATCGGACTGTTCGTCATCATGCTCCTCATCCTCGGGTCGGCGTTCGTGTCGATCCTCGCGCTCGGTGCGATCGGCCTCTCGATCCTGTGGAGCTGGGCGGCCACGTACTTCGTGGTGGGCATCGTCGAGAACGAGGCTCTGATCTTCCTTCTCCCCCTGATCCTGCTCATCCTGGTGCTCGGCCTGGGCATGGACTACAACGTCCTCCTGCTCACTCGGGTCAAGGAAGAGCGGGCGCGGAGGTCGGACCCCATCGAGGCGATCCAGCAGGCGGTCACCCACGCGGGGGGCGTGATCACGGCCGCCGCGGTCATCCTGGGCGGCGCCTTCCTGCTCCTCGGACTGACGAGCCCCCTCGGCATGATCGCGGGCCTCGGGCTCGGGATCGGGATCGCGGTCCTTCTCCAGGCGTTCGTGGTCCAGACGTACCTCACGCCGGCCGTGCTCGCGCTCGGGAGGGACCGGATCTGGCGCGGGTGGCGCCGCTCCCCGCCCGCAACGGAGACGGGACTCGTTCCCGAGGAAACGGCCCCTTCCGGGCCGACGTAGGCGGGCCGGCCGAGCCGGCGGGACGGGAAGCGGATCCCGACGAGCCATCGCCGGGTCGGGATGGGAAGCCGTCCACGCGGGCGGCCGGGTCAGCTCGGGCTGAATTCCCGTTCGAGTCTCGCCAGGTCCGATCGGGTGATCCCGACGAACCGCCGCCCGTCGATCCTCATCTGCACCGCCCCGTCCCGGAAGACGAGTATCGAGGGGGTGATCCGGATCCGGAAGATGTCCCACAGTGGGTCCTTCTGGTCCGAGATATCCGCAACGGCCAGCGGGGCCGACAGCTTGCCTTTCAGCGCCACGAATCTGGGCATGAATCGTCGGGTGATCGGGCACCAGGTCGCGCCGAAACAGACCACGAGGGTCCCGGATCGGTTCAGGCGGCCGTCGGGGAAATCTCCCGTTCTCAGTACCTCGAGTCCCGTGGAGGCCCACGACACATCGATCATCCTTGGCCCTGCCTCGGGGGCGCTCAGGGCACTTTCGCCTGTAATGTACGCCCTGCTCGGGAGGGAACTCGACTCGAAAGGCCTCGAAGGGAAGGTTCTACCGGCCGGTCGCCTCGTATTGCGGGGACGCACGCTCGCCCTAGCGGATGACGAGCATGGGCACCCGACGAAGGGGTGGGGGCGAGCCCGCGGAACGCCGGCGCAGCTATGTCTATATGGCCGGAGTCGGTAGGCCGTCCGTGCAGACCTACATCGTCCTCTGCCATCTCACGGCCCAAGCCAAGCGCGACCGAGCGACCTCCTTGAAGTCCCGCGCCAAGACCTGGGGCGAGTTCCAGAAGAAAGGCATGAAGATCACCGCGTACGACACGCTCGGTCCCTACGACGTCGTGATGATCCTTGAGTCTCCCTCGGAAGAGCTCGCGCTGAGGTTCCTCGCGGCGGCCGGCGCGTCGGGTAACATCGAGACCACGACGCTGCGGGCGTTCAGCGACGAGGAGATGGGGAAGTTCCAGTCCTCGTAGCGGACCTACGCGGGGGCCGCCCTACGAGGGGCGCGCCGCCGAGATCGGGGCGCTGGCCCGGGGATCGTGGCCAGGTCGTCCATCAGCATCCGGTGGTCGTCCCGGTCGCGTATCGTGGCGCCGATCCGGCGTGCTTCCGCGAGATATCGGTCCCGAGCCTTGGCCTGCCCTGCCACGGCCGAGGCACGAGCCAGGGCCTCGTACGCGTAGGCGACGTAGAAACGGCCCAGTCCGTTGCGACGGGCGATCTCCAGGGCGCGACGTCCGTGGTAGAGGGCGGGTTCGGCCCGCGAGAGGACCGCGTACACGCGGGACAGCTGCCACTCGCCGACCGAGAAGTTGAGGGGAGTGCCCGCGCGCCCCCAGTGGTGCCGGGACGCGTGGGCCGCGTGGATCATCTCCTCGGTTTCCGCCTTGGTGCGCCGGGTCTTGTCGAGCAGCGACCACGTGTAGTTGAACAGGTCGCTCCCGATCTTCCGATGCTGGCCTCGGGTGAGAGGGTCCGACCGTGGGCTCATGATCCGGCGGAGCGAACGCGCCCAATTAGGGGCTTCCGCTCGTCGCCTCGGAAGGGCGAGAGGGGACGGGTCGCTCGTCCGGTCCGCCGGCGGAGGCGCCGAGACCTACTTCGGACGCGGGTCCGGGTCGGGGATGCGATCCGGCGATTTCGACGCCTACACGTAGGGGCAGCCGGTGGGTTCCCTTATGTCCGAGCGTTCCGCGGATCCGGCGTCTCAACTTGCGACGAACGTCCTAACAAAGACGCTCCGGATCCGTCGAGGAGAGAACGTCATCATCGAGACCTGGTCGGAGACTCTGCCGTGGGCGAAGCCGTTCGTGAACGAGGCCCGACGGCTGGGCGCGAACCCCCTCTTGCTCTACGAGGACGAGGAATCCTTTTGGGAGGCGCTCAAGACCGGTCGCTCGCGCCAGACCGGGATAGTGGGGGACCACGAGTGGGCCGCGCTGGGCAAGACGTCGGCCTACGTGTTCTTCTTCGGACCCTCGGAATGGCCCCGCGCCGACGAGCTCACTCCTCGGCAGAGGGCTGGCGTCGCCGCGTACAACGGGGAGTGGTACCGGCGCGCCGCGAAGGCGAAGATCCGGGGCGCGCGGATCTACCTCGGTCGAACGAGCGCGCTCGCGGCGGACCGCTGGAAACTGGACCTTCACGACTGGCAGAACGAGCTCGTGCGGGCGAGCCTCGTGCCCCCGGCCGAGCTGCACCGCTTGGGCAGTCGCGTCGGGCAGCGGCTGCGGCAGGGCCGACAGGTCACGGTGAGCCATTCCAACGGCACCGAGCTTTCCTTCCGACTGGGGAAGTTCCCGATCCTACTGGACGACGCCCTAGTGGACGCAGAGGACGTGAAAGCCGGGAACAACATGGCCACCATCCCGGGCGGGGTCGTGGGGGTCGCGATCGACCACACCTCCGCCCGGGGCACGGCGGTGGGCAACCATACGACCTACCCCGACAGCGGGCCGGTGACGGGGGCCCGATGGACCTTTGCCGACGGCCACTTGACCGCCCAATCCTACGAGTCGGGCGGCGCGCCTATCGAAGCCGCGTACGCCAAGGCACCTCGGTCGGGAAGGGACCGCCTCGGCTTCTTCTCGGTGGGGCTGAACCCCGAGATCACCCATCTCCCTCAGATGGAGGACCAGGAGTTGGGGGCCATCCTGCTCGGTATCGGAGGAAATCACTTCCGGGGCGGAAAGAACGTGTCGACTTTCGGAGCGTGGATGGTACTCAACGGCGCCGACGTCGCGGTGGACGGAAGACCGTTGATCGAGGCCGGGCGGATTGTCGTTTGACCCGTTGCTCGATGGACGCCGGAATCTCGCCCCTCGTAGCGGGGAACATCCCCGGCGCCCCTCTGTCATCCGCTCTCCTGACGAGGTCGCTTCCCCGCCGCGCTTCCTAGGGAGGGCCGAGCGGAAGATTCTCGGGCCCAAGGATGCTGACGAGGACCGCAGCGGACCGCGTATATCGTCGGGGCCGGACTCTAACGCCTAATACACCCGCTCGGTCGCTTCCGGCTGTGACGGCACCCTTCTGTTCGGTCTGCGGCCATCCGCTCCCTCCGGACGCCCGAACCTGCCCATCGTGCGGCGCCCGAGTTCTCGTCTCCGCGGTTCCGGCGGATGGGTCGATGGCCTCCCCGGACCCGAGCGCCCCGCCCGTCGCCGACCCAAAGATGCGGCAGAGGATGATCGTGTTCACCGTTCTCACGGTCGGCGTCGTGGCGTACGTGGCCTATGCGGTCGCGTTGACGGGGAACCTTGAGCTTGTGCTCATTGGAGGCGTCATCATCTTGCTGATGCTCGCTCTCGTTCGCCTGCCAAAGCCCAAGGGGAACGACCCTCAGCTCCGTCAACGGAACTGAAACGGCACCCTTCGACTCACCTTTTCCGTTTTCGCATCGCGTCCCGCACGCCGGGGGGCATCGGTCGACAGCCGCACCGTCGTTCGTGCTCGGTGTGCCATGCGATCCGATCCTCCATCGAGGGTCTTTCGGGCATCGGATGTCTTCGGTGCCACTCTGCATTGAGTCCCGGGCCCGTCATGGGGGGAGGCCACGCCTCGGAGCGGCCATAACGACCGCGTGCACAACGGGAACCGGCGGCCCGCGCGACGTCCGGTCGCCCACGGGCGCTCACGGGCGGCGGGGGGTCGCCCGAACGGCGTCTAGAAATACTGGAACCGGTAAACGGGAGACGTGCAAGCATCCAACTGCCCCGGTTGCGGGGCCCCGGCCGCTCCCGGTTCTCAATTCTGCTCGTACTGCGGCACGGCCATTCCGGGCACTCCCGCTCCCATGTCGTCGGGGGGCGGCTTCGGTGCACCGCCCGTTCCCCCTTCCGGATACATGCCCCCATACGGGCAGCCCCAACCGCCACCCCGTCGCCGGCATCGAACGCTGCTCCTCGTCATCGTCGTGATCGTGGTCGTCCTTCTCGTCGCCGTTATCGCGATCCCGTATCTGGAACCGTCGTCCCCGTCGTACCCCGTTCAGGTCGGGGCCATCAACATCTGGGCGCCGGACAATGTCTGCGGTCTCAACGCGAATCCGATCTACTTCGACGGCTTCAACAACACGACCGGGTCGGCCAACACGATCGACTTCGGCATGCCGAACTTCAACAGCACGCTATGCACGATAGGGAACGTCACGACGAACACGACCGGGTTCTCGCTCTCCGCAATCCAGGTACCGCTCGCTATCGCCGGGAACGGCACCGGGTCGATGAACATCACGATCACCGCGCCGTCCACCGACTACACGGGCGACATGAACCTCGTGCTCTGGGGAACGGAGCGTCTGCCCGTTTGAGACGGCCGCGGACCTCGGGGGACTCCTCCGCCCGAGATCGCGGCCGAGCCTACCGCTTCTCGACCCGTCCCGTTCTCCCCAGGGAGACCTGGGGTCGGCCCTTGTAGTCCTTCACCCAGCCTTCGACGATCCGGACCTCGTCCCCTTCGGCGACCAGCTCGACCTCGTTCCCCCAGAGGACGAGGGCGATCTCGCCGGTCCCGTCCTTCAGGGTCCCGTTCCGAACCTTCTTCGTCCCGCCGGTCCGCTGCTCGACCTCGCGGATCGGCTCCAGCTTCGTCACGGTGACCTCGATCGTCGCGACTCGGCCCGGTCGAAGGTCGGAGATGAACGTCTTCGGAGGAGGGGAGCTGGTCGACATCAAAGCCCCGTAGCCGCCGTCACGAAAAGACTCTTCGCCCAACGGAAGCGGTCCGGGGACACCGCGGGTCTGTTCGCGGTTGCCTAGAGGATCACCGGACCGAGCGATGCGATCCGGACCAACACGAAGTATAACCCGGCCATCCCGGGTCCAGGATGTCGGGGACCCGTGGCCAACCATCTAGAAGTAGGGGTGCGCGTCTTTTGTTTGCGTTGGAGCTCCCTATGACTCTGCGATGGCACCGGCTGGGCCGGCGCGGCGGAATCTTCCTCGACGCTGTCCTGGTTCTCGTCCTCGTGATCCTCGGTGCCTATCTGCTCGGATCGATCGGAATCAACTTCGGAGAGCTCTTCCACGGCGCGCTCCGGTTCTTCGGTCTCTAGGCGGCAACCGCGGTACCGAAGGGAAGCGTCACTCCCTTTCGATCCTCCGGGCCGATGGGGCTCGGTCCGGCCGCCGTGCCGTTCGATGCGGGTCACGAGCGGACGCTCCTCCGGGCGGGCGCGGGACCTCTCTCCACGAACGACGGGCGACCCGAACTGGCCTCCATCACCACTTATCCCAGGGTGGGATTCCCGTACGTGGCCAACTCGCACCTCATCGACGCGATCGTCGTAGCGGGCATCTTCGCCGCGATCGGCGTCGGCTTCGCGCTCTTCAACGTCTGCGGCGGGGGGTTCACCCTGGCCCTGTTCGGGGGGGCGATCGCGCTGCTGGGCTACGCGCTCGGCCGGTCCAACGCGTGGGCCACGATCATTCCCGTATGCATCGTCACCCTCACTCTGGTCGGGGCCGGGGTGTACGCCGCGAGTGTGGCCGGCTGCCACCTGTAGAACGGCCCGGCTCTAAGTTCGTCGAGCGGCCCATGTGGATCGGTTCCCGGGCCACTCCGGATTCGCTCCATTTCCTTTCCGCGACCGCTCTCCGGAGGTGCTCATCGGGGGTGAGCATCGTTTATTGGCGGTCATCGGTGTGTGTCGACCAGTGACGGACGGAACTCCCCTCGGTTCGACCACGACGAACACGCCGGACCCCGTGGTATACGCCGAGAACCTTCGGCATTCCTACGACCGTCACCACTTCGCGCTCGACGGGGTCAGCTTCACGGTCCGCCGCGGCGAGGTCTTCGGCCTCCTGGGAAGGAACGGGGCGGGGAAATCGACCCTCATCAAGGCGATGACCACCTTGATCCAGCCGACCTCGGGCACCCTGCGGGTCCTCGGCTTGGACCCGGCCCGGGACGGTCAGAGGATCCGAAGCCGTATCGGCGTCGTCCAGCAGGGAGAATCGTTCGATTTCACGACCGTCCAGGGGAATCTCGACGTCTACGGCCTGCTGTGGGGGGTCCCCCAGCCCGAGCGAAAGCGTCGCCGCGAGGCGTTGCTGGCGAGGTTCGGTCTCGAGGACGTTCGCAAGCGGAGGGCATTCGACCTTTCCGGAGGCCAGAAACGGCGGGTCCAGGTCGCCCGAGAGTTCATGCACGACATGGAGGTCCTCTTCCTGGACGAACCGACCGTCGGTCTCGACGTCATCATGCGTCGGACGCTGCTCGACTCGATCCGGGCGGAGGTGCGGCGGGGCCTCACGGTGGTCTTCACCACCCACAACCTCGAGGAGGCGGACTACCTCTGCGACCGCGTCGCCGTGATCGACGAGGGGCGGATCCTGGTCCTTGACACCCAGGAGAACCTGAAACGCCTCTACGGCGGCAAGAAGACGATCGACCTGACGGTCGGTGACGGGAACGGCGGTCGCTTCTACGCCGCGCTGACCGAGGCGCTCGGGGCCCGGGCGAGCGTCACCACGAACGGCGGGTCCGCGGTGATCCTTACCGACGAGCCGAAGGAGGCCCTCGCGAAGATCGTCGAACTATCCCAGACGATCGGGGTGCAGTTGGAATGGCTCAACGTGCGGCAGAACACGCTCGAGGACGTGTTCCTCCGCACGGTGCGTCACGGAGGCGAGGCCGATGCCGCTCCCTAACCTCCTCCGGCTCATCTACCGGAACATCCTGGTCAACACCGACCCCGGGAGCCTGATCATCCTCATCGGGCTTCCCGGGATGTACCTCGTCTTCTTCGGGTTCGGGTTCCAGTCGATCACCTCCGGGAGCGGGTCCGGCACGGGCTACCTCTCCTTCCTGACGCCCGGCATCATGGCGTTCCAGGTCGTGATGGCGGGCACGGTCGGAGGCAGCATGCTCTGGGCCGACCGACGCTGGGGAATGCTGTCGCAGCTCCTTTCGGGTCCATTCACGAGACTGCAGTACCTGATGGGGATCATGCTCACGTCCGTCCTGTTCGGCCTCACCGGCGCGCTGGTGATGCTCGGGGTCGCGTTCGCCCTTCTCGGCTCGATCCCGACGCAGCTCCTCGCGTATGGGGTGATCTTCGCCTCCATCACGGTCGGGTCGATCTTCTTCGGAGCCCTGATGCTGCTCATCGCGGCGCTGGTGAAGTCGAACACCGCCTACAACAGCGTTCAGATCCTCCTGATCTTCGTGGTGAACTTCGCGAGCACGGTGTTCTATCCGCTGACCAACGGGCTTCCCATCGTCCTGCGCGCCCTCTTCGAGGTGAATCCGCTCACCTACGTGGCCGACGCGGTGCGGGGCGCGTATGCCGGGACCCTCACCATGGCCGACGTCTACCAGATGGTCCTCCTCCTTGGGGAAACGGTGCTCATCCTGTTCCTGGCGGTCCGAGCCTACATGCGCTCGGACCTGTCGTACGAGTAAGGACGGCCGGTCGCGGTCGGGAGCTCTCCCTTCCTCGGGGAGGTCTCGGGAGAGAGGGGCTACGATGGGGGACGGGGTCGAACTACCGGTCGACCAGGGCCATGCTCTCCGCCGAATACCGGTCGCCGGCCACCGCGCCCTTTGGGACGGCCGCCTCGATCCGGGCGAGGTCGGCGACCGAGAGCGATAGTTCGGTCGCCGCGACGTTCTCCTCGAGGTACTTCTTCCGTTTGGTGCCCGGGATGGGGACGATGTCGTCTCCCTGGGCCAGCACCCAGGCCAGCGCGAGCTGGGCGGGGGTGCAATCCCGTTCCCGGGCGATCTCCGCGAACCGGTCGATCAGGCCGAGATTTCGGCCGAGGTTCCCGGCCTGGAACCGGGGGGACCCGCGACGGAAGTCGCCTGCGGGCAGCTCGTCGAGCGAACGGATCTTTCCGGAGAGGAACCCTCGGCCGAGGGGGCTGAACGGCACGAACCCGGTCCCCAGTTCGCGGCACGCGGACAGGATGCCGTTCTCCGGGTCGCGGGTCCACAGGGAGTACTCGCTCTGGACGGCCGTGATCGGATGGACCGCGTAGGCGCGTCGGAGCGTTCGCGGACTGACCTCGGAGAGCCCGAGATACCGTACCTTTCCCTCGGCGACCAGGGCGGCCATCGCCCGAACGCTCTCTTCGATCGGGGTGCGGGGGTCGACCCGGTGCAGGTAGTAGAGGTCGATCGACCGAACCCGGAGGCGACGCAGACTCGCCTCGCATGCCTCCCGGATGTGGGCGGGACTGCCGTCCACCCCTCCCGGGCCGCCTCCCTCGCGGGGAACGAATCCGCATTTGGTGGCCAGAAAGACCGCATCCCGGCGGCCATGGATCGCGCGCCCGACCAGCTCCTCGTTCGTGAACGGTCCGTAGATGTCGGCGGTGTC
>Ga0326727_10009409_pt1 | contig 24070 bp, 19 predicted proteins | sample MB2enrmetagenome_FD_207643 | JGI IMG/M metagenome (GOLD analysis project Ga0326727, IMG submission 207643) | Lab enriched peat soil microbial communities from McLean, Ithaca, NY, United States - MB29MY | ecosystem: Environmental > Terrestrial > Soil > Wetlands > Peat | place: USA: New York... | reverse complement strand
AATTCATCAACCCCCTCACGTATGGCGTTGACGGGGTACGGGGGCTCCTTACCGGTGTATTCTACCTTCCGCCATGGCTTGATTTAACTGTCATTGTCGCTTTCGCACTGCTATTCCTTTTCCTAGGTGCCTATACATTTTCTAGGATGGAAGTTGACTAACTGTAAACTTGTCCCGCTTCAACGGGTAACACCGACTGCTGATCGCAAAGCTTTGTAGAGGTCCACCCGAGGCTAGTTTTTGCTACCCCACCCATAATCGGGAAACATGGCAAATAGCACATTGATCGCAGGAGCGTCTGGACTGTCCGGCTTTCAGGGCAAGCATCAGCACCGTGAAGACGGTGACCGTAGTCTCGTCGTTCCAAGCCGGAACGGCGCACTTGCGTATAAACCTCTTTCAATTGTGAAAAAGAGACCGATCTAATGGAGATTGTGTGGATTATCAGAAGCTAGGAATGATTGCCCAAAAAATGCACGCGTGGGCGTTGTACTTTGACGATAATTGAACGACGCAGCGAAAATTAAGAACTGGTCATAGAAGATCGGTATTTTAAAGTCTATTTATGTACTAAAAAGATTTTTATACTACGTTAACGTATATTCTTTAACACTTGGAGCAATTAATTATGGGTGAATGTTTTTGGCGACGCCGACAGTTTGATCGCACGCACGCTCGATCGTGACGTCTGTTTTCATCGAATTCCTTACCGTTCACCCGCGTCAATTTTTTTTAAACTGAGCGCAGCGAACGATTACGCGTTCCTGCTAGAATCGCGAACCGGCCTAGGAAACACCGCACAATACTCCTACGTCGGATTTGATCCGACCGCGGTCGTACGCGTCAAGGATGGCGTTACCACTGTTAATCAACGTCAGAAACACGTGCAGGACCCTCTAGAAGCTGTTCAAAGCCACATCAGCCTGAAGCAGCACGCGCGGCATCGATACGGATTCCTCGGTGGGGCTGTCGGGTATCTCTCCTACGATGCCATCCGCTATTGGGAGCGCCTCCCGCAAACGGCCGTCGATGATCTTGATTTTCCTGACCTCGAGATGGGCATCTATGACGACGGGATAGTTCTCGATCACGTGCGCCGTGAGGCGTTCTACTTCCACCTTGAGGAGAACCGTTATGAAGAGCTCTCTGCCCTGCTGCGCAGGCCCTGTGCGACGGGCGACGTTGCCATTGCGCATCCGCGCCTGAACGTTAGCAAGGCAAAGTACACGTCGATGGTGGAGAAGGCGAAAGCGTACATCGCTGCTGGCGACATTTTTCAGGCGGTCCTATCGAAGCGCTATAGCCTCGCATTTTCCGGCGATTTGGCACCCGTCTATCTCGCGCTGAGAGCGATGAACCCCTCGCCGTACATGTTCTACCTTAAAATGCAGGACCGCGCCATAATAGGGACGAGTCCTGAAACCCTCATAAAACTCACGGATGAAAGGATCGAGAGCTATCCTATAGCAGGAAGTCGCCCAATTACGGGAGACCCGATCCGAGATGCTGAGCTGACTGAAGACCTTCTTAGCGACCCAAAAGAGCTAGCGGAGCACGTTATGCTCGTCGATCTGGCGCGCAACGACGTAGGGCGTGTTGCCGAGGCCGGTAGCGTGCACGTTCCGACGTTCATGGACGTGCAGCGTTACAGCCACGTGCAACACATCGTCTCGCTGGTCGCTGGTAAATTATGCGATGGCGCTGACTGTTTTGACGTCTTGCGTGCGGCGTTTCCTGCGGGCACGGTGTCGGGCGCGCCTAAGGTTCGCGCTATGGAAATCATCGACGAGCTTGAGCCCGTCCGACGCGGACCGTACGCCGGCGCAGTCGGGTACTTTTCATACAACGGCGATATGGATTTTGCGATTACCATACGGGCGCTGTTTGCGAAAGGGGGCACGTGTTACCTGCAGACGGGTGGCGGCATCGTTGCTGACTCCGTCCCTGAGAACGAATGGACGGAGACGGAACTCAAGGCTCGGGCGTTACTGAAAACGCTCGAAAACATAGGAGGCACAGTGCGATGAAGGTTCTTGTCATTGATAATTACGACTCGTTTGTATACAACCTTGTTCAACACGTAAGCGAATTAGGCGGAACGCCACTCGTTTACCGAAACGACCAGTTAACCCTCGAAGAAGCGACGGCACTCAATCCGGATCGGATCATCCTTTCACCAGGCCCGGGCACTCCGACAGAGGAGCGGTTCTTCGGCGTGTGTTCTGCTATTCTCGAGAGTCTGAGCCCGACAACGTCGACTCTCGGGGTGTGCCTCGGGCATCAGGGAATCGTCGCCGCCTTTGGCGGTCACATCATAGCTGCGCGGCACGTGATGCACGGCAAGGCAAGCCACATCCGGCACTGCGGCTCAGGACTCTTTGATGGTATTGAGAATCCTTTCGTCGCCACCCGCTACCATTCTCTCGTCGCAGACCGCGCATCGCTCCCGCCGTGCCTCGAGGTAACTGCCGAGGCGTGTGACGATGGCGAGATCATGGCGGTTCGCCACGACACGTACCCGATAGAGGGGGTACAGTTCCACCCCGAGTCCATTTTAACCGCCGCTGGCAAGCGCGTTATCACCAATTTTCTCAAGAGGAGCAGAACGTGATCAGGGACAGCATAGCGAAGCTCGTGAGCGGAGCGAACTTGACGCAGCTTGAAGCTCGTGCCGCCATGTTCGAGATGCTATCCGGCGCGGCGACAGAAGCACAGATCAGCGCGTTCCTCACCGCTCTTTCGATGAAAAAGGAAACGGTAGAGGAGCTCGCTACCTTTGCGTCGGTTATGAAGGAGTTCTGTCACTTCATCTGTCCGAACGTCAAGGGGCGGATGGTCGATACGTGCGGCACAGGTGGTGGCGGCCTAAAAACCTTCAACGTTAGCACTGTTGCGGCACTGGTCGCGGCAGGTGCGGGCGTCACCGTTGCAAAGCACGGAAATCGCTCCGTCACGAGCAACAGTGGCAGTGCGGACGTGCTCGAACAGCTTGGGCTGAACCTGTCTCAAGAGCCAGCAGAGGTCAAAAAAGCCATTGAATCAATCGGTATCGGGTTTATGTTCGCGCCCCGGTTCCACCCAGCAATGGGCGCCGTGCTAAAGGCGCGACAAGAGATCGGCGTGCGGACGGTTTTCAACCTTCTCGGGCCACTCGTCAATCCGGCGAACGCCCAAGCGCACCTCCTCGGCGTCGCTGAGCGGGCGTGGGTGACGCCACTCGCCACAACGTTAATGGCTCTCGGCTGCGATGAGGCCATGGTTGTCCACGGGGTCGGCGGACTTGATGAGATCTCGCTGTTTGGAAAGACGGTCGTGGCACGCGTAACGGGCGCGAGCATTACGTATCACGAGCTGAGTCCCAGAGACTTTGCCCTTGAGCCGGTCAAACCGAACCAACTTTTCGTGACTGATCCGCGACAGAGCGCTCGTCTAACGATCAGGTTGCTCAACTCGAATCCCCGAGTCCAGGAGCCAAAAATGGGCGTCACCCTCGCTAATGCGGCGGCAGCTATCCTCGTTGGTGGTCTAGGTGACGATCTCGCGTATTGTGTCGAATTGGCAGCTGAGTCGATCGCAAGCGGTGCAGCCTTTGGAAAACTCAGGGCACTCGTCAAGCTCTCCGGCGGGAACGTTTCAGTGCTCGACGCATTGGAGAGGTCGCATGCCTGATTTCTTTGACATCCTCTGTCGCACCGCTCACAAAACCATCGAGAGCGGGTATTACTCCGGGTTTGCGGGGCGCGATGAACCGGCCGATACTGCGCCCACGCTTCGTTTGAGCGAGTGCGTACGCAGGTGTGCGCGTCTTCCGCTCATTGCCGAGGTTAAGATGGCATCTCCGACGATGGGAGCGGTCCACGTTGACGCGGGAGCAATTGCGAGGCAGATGCAGGCAGGAGGGGCAGTTGGAATTTCGGTCGTGACCGAACCCCGTTTTTTCAAGGGTTCGTCTCATGTGCTGGGCAGTGTCGGAAGCCGCGTCTCGGTCCCGCTCGTTATGAAAGACTTCATCGTCAGCGCCTGCCAGATCGAGGCCGCACGAGACGCCGGCGCGAGTGCCATCCTGCTAATACAAGCGCTGTTTGACCGAGGTTATGCCACACGCGGATCTGAGGACATGATTGAGTTCGCGCACGCAAACGGCCTTGAAGTGCTCTTGGAGGCGCATACCAACTCCGAATTTGAGCGGGCCTTATCCACTAACGCAGACCTTATCGGCATCAACAACCGGGATCTGAGGACGCTAACCGTCGATCTTATGACTACCAGGGATATCCTGGAAAAAGTTCCCGCTGACGGGAGGGTCGTTGTGAGTGAGAGCGGCGTCGAGACCCCTGAAGAAGCCCTGTTTCTGAAGCGATGCGGCGCGGACGCGTTGCTGGTCGGTTCTGCTTTCATGCGGGCTGATGACGTGCGTCGAGCGGTAGACAGGATGGTGAGTGCGGCGTGAGGCGAGTGCGCGTCAAGGTCTGTGGCATAACGAACCGAGAGGACCTCGAAGCAGCTGTCGATGCGGGCGCGGACGCGCTCGGCTTCGTCGTGGACGTACCTGCGTCACCGAGAAGCATAGCATTGGATCGCGCACGGGATCTCGTCGAAGCGACGCCGCCCTTTGTCCAGAGCGTGCTCGTTTCGGTTTTCGACACCGTTAATCAGCTCGAGACGCTGTGCTCGTGCGTAGCCCCCGATGCGGTGCAGGTAGCAGGCACGCTCGCTCGAGACGCGGTTTGTAGGCAGCTCCGCGGCATTCGGGTGATCCAGGCCGTTGCGGTGAATGACGAGGCGGACGTGGTCCTCCCATTCGCGGCGCACTGCGATGCTGTTCTTACCGACTCATGCGTTCCCGGCGCACACGGGGGCACGGGGAAACCTCATGAGTGGAACGTCAGCCGGGCCATCAGGGAATTAATCGCGCCTACCCCCCTCATCTTAGCGGGAGGCCTGACGCCGGGCAACGTTCGGGCAGCCATCAAAACGGTGCGCCCTTATGCCGTTGACGTTTCAAGTGGGGTTGAGGCCCGCGCTGGCATTAAAGATCCAGCGAAGATTCGTGCGTTTATCGAAGCGGTGAAGGAGGCATCTGATGGACTATAACGATTATCCGGTCAATGGCAAGTACGGGCGCTTTGGGGGCAGTTTCGTCCCTGAAACGTTGGTAACGGCACTTGCACAGCTCGCAGAGGCATATGTGCGTCTTCGCGGAGATCACGACTTTCAAAAGCAACTCAACGGATATCTATCCACGTTTGCGGGGAGGCCAACTCCCTTGTACTACGCGGAGAACCTCTCCACGAAACTTGGCGGTGCCAGGATCTACCTCAAGCGTGAGGACCTTGCTCACGGCGGCGCCCATAAGATCAACAATACGCTCGGTCAGGCACTGCTTGCGAAGCGCATGGGGAAAACACGCATCATCGCCGAAACAGGAGCAGGGCAGCACGGGGTAGCGACAGCTATCGCGTGCGCGGCACTGGGGCTCAAATCTGAAGTCTACATGGGGACTGAAGATATGGAGCGTCAGAAGCTCAACGTGTTCCGGATGGAGCTGCTCAACGCAGTGGTGCGCCCGGTGGAGCTCGGATCGCGGACCCTCAAGGATGCGATCAACGAAGCCCTGCGCGACTGGACCGCCAACGTGCTTACGACGCACTACCTGATCGGTTCCGTTGTCGGGCCCCACCCCTACCCGATGATCGTTAGGGACTTCCAAAGCGTAATCGGGCGCGAAATACGCGAGCAAATGACGCGGCAAGTCGGGCGCCTCCCGGATGCGCTCGTCGCGTGCGTTGGAGGCGGCAGCAACGCGATCGGTACGTTCCATCCGTTCCTCGATGACGAGGTCGCGATGCACGGCGTCGAGGCCGGAGGGGAGGGGCTAGCGACGGCACAGCACGCAGCGTCATTGTGCGCAGGATCGGAGGGAGTATTCCACGGCATGTTGACGTACCTGCTTCAAGACGCCGACGGGCAGGTTCAGCCGACGCACAGCATTTCAGCCGGCCTCGACTATCCCGGCGTTGGTCCCGAGCACGCGTTTTTGAAACACGAGAACCGTGTCATCTTTAGTGCTGTCAGCGACACGCAGGCGCTCGAGGCCTTCCTCGAACTGTCGAAAATGGAGGGCATCCTGCCTGCTTTGGAGTCGGCGCACGCCGTTGCACACGCCGTGAGGCTTGCGCCTACGTTAGATACGGACGACGTTATCGTTGTTACGCTTTCAGGCAGAGGCGACAAGGACGTTGACGTGGTAGCGCGCCACGTGGGGGCAGACATATGAGCGCCATCGCCGCAACGTTTCGCGAACTGAAACAGCGGAGCGAGGGCGGGCTCATCGCTTACGTGATGGCAGGTGATCCCACACCGAAGCACACCCTGAAAATTGTCGATGCGTTAGTCGCCGGCGGGGCCGACATCGTTGAGCTCGGAATGCCGTTCTCCGATCCGATCGCCGATGGTCCGGCGCTGCAACGCGCGGCTGGGCGGGCGTTGGAAGCAGGAACAACCCCTAGCAAGGTTTTTGACCTTGCCCGCGCGATAACGAGGGCGAACGAGGTACCGGTGGTGGTTATGACGTACTACAACATCGTGCACCAGATGGGCATCGAAGCGTTCTGCAGCGCGGCGGAACAAAGCGGCGTGAACGGCGTCATTGCTCCGGACCTTCCTATTGAAGAGGCGTCGCCGTATAAGGTGGCGGCGATGCGGCACGGCATTGATACTATCTTCCTCGCTGCTCCATCGACCCCAGCGGCTCGATTGGAAAAGCTCTTGACAGTCTCGTCGGGTTTTTTGTACCTTGTTTCAGCGAACGGAATTACTGGCGCGCGGAAAATCTTGCGGGACGACAGCATCGCGATGATAAAGCGAACCGCGTCTATCATTCGAGGGAGAGCACCATTAGCGGTCGGATTCGGCCTTTCGTTGCCGTCGCACGTCCGGCAGGTGATCGACAACGGAGCGAGCGCGGCCATCGTGGGGAGCAGATTCGCGCAGATTGTAGAGCAGAATCTGGAAGACGGACACACGATGCTGAAAGGGCTCCGCGAGTGCGCGCACACGCTAAAAGGCAGCACTTTGGGAGCGTATGCCCAAACGGGAGAAGCTTGATGATCCGAACCCGAGAGCTGCCGTTGACCGAGCTACGACGCTTTCCCGGGACGACTAAATCCGTTCAGGAAGAGACCTATATTCTTGTGTGTCTACTGGATAACGGTCGCAGCGGCACGACAGGTGCGCGTCCAAACCGACGTCAGCCATGAAGGCACTGGCAGCCAAAGAAACTGGGCCTTGGTTCACTTCATTTCGTGCCCCGTGCTATAAATATGCCAATGTCAGCGCAGTTGTCAGTGGAGTCCGACGGAACGCTCGCTCGCTCTCCAGTGCTGCCCACCATGACTTCTTTCAGCCCCGCTTCGGCAAACCACGTGTGCACATCCCCCCTCCTAAATCCCATCCATCGATCGGTGCGCTCCTCCGTGAGAAACGCGAACGCGTGCTTATCGAGGTCGGTAATTATGAGCGTGCCCCCTTTCTTGAGGATCCGCGCCATCTCACCTATCGCTGCTGCCGGGTGCGCGACGTGGTGAAGGCACATGTTAGCAAAAACGTAGTCCACCGCGCGGGCACGAACGGGGAGCCATTCGGCGCTCCCGATGCAACAGTTTAGGCCCGCAGCACCGAACGCCTTGCGCCTGAGTACCTGCAGCATAGGGAGAGACTCGTCGATCGCGAGCACCTCGAGGCCATGCCCGATGAGCCCTTCGGTGATAAACCCGGTTCCCACTCCAACGTCGGCGGCTAGCTTTCGCCGCTGCACCCGTGCCTCCGAGATCGCCCGGTCCCGTACACCCTCAGAGAAATAGGTGCGCCGCATATCGTCCCATCGTGGGGCAATCTTGTCAAAGTAACCTCTCTCGCGCATGCCCTCCTCCTGCTTCTCTCTACGGGCACCTACTTTGATCTCCTTTTCCTCGAGAGCAAGGATATCCACATGCATCAGGATACACGGGGACTCCGTCCCGTTTTCTTCCGGCAGGAATCATCAGCCTTATCCGATTACGGTGAACCCCGTCACCCGTGTACGGCACCTACGAATGTTCTAACAAAACCATTGCGGCTGTCCACGCATCGTTTGTTGTTCGCTCGTTTATAAGCTTAGCTGCCTTAAAACTGATACACCCTTCTGTATGTGGCTGAAAGCGCGAGCTGCGTGATGACAGGGCCAAACAGCGCCCACAGACTTCGTGACATTAAACTCGCAAGTAAATAATACTTGACCTTCCTCTCTCATCACTGTAGTCCATGAATCGCCGCATATCTGCGTTCAACGAACCTCGTGGGATGTTTCTAAAAATCGGAAACTGGTCTATCAGCGTGATGCGGTCATCCCACTTTGTAATTTCACGCGCGTCTTCTACCTCCCATGCGTCAACGCCGCTGCGGAAGGACGTCCTAAAGCTGCGCATTACCTCTAGCGTCTCCTTTTCGCTGAGCTGATTCCACCACGCTTTGAGATCGGACCACGTCTTACCTTTCGGTTTTTTTGGGAGCTCGAGCGTGGCTATCATGTCGTTCAGCTTCTCTTTCTGGCCTTGTGGTGCCTTTTTCCACCAATCCTTTATCGAATCCACCAGCGCTGTTCTCATAACGTCCCGTTGTTCCGGCGACAAGATATTCATCCACGCGCCAAAGCCATCGGCTGATCGTGATATGACGTTAAACACGATTTCGCCGCCGTCGAAATTGTCCGCCAGCATCGAAAAAAACTGTTTTACCTGAGACTCTTCATAGAAATGGAACACCCCCCCAGCTATCATAAATACCCCGTCCTTGGTGTATCTAATGTCCTTGCACCAGCTCGGATCCAGGAAGGATTTCGCGATGTATGTTACCCTGCCAGGTTCCGGCAGTAACTGTCTCCTAATGTCAATGACCGCAGGCAGGTCGAGGTCGTACCAGTGAATCAACCCGTTATCGACGCGATAAAAGGTCGTGTCCAGTCCTGCTCCGATGTTCACGACGGATGCGCGGGGGTGTTCCATGATGTAGGTTTTGAGCTTTTCGTCAAACTGCCTTGCCCTCAGAGTAAATAGACCAAATTCTGGCAGATTGAGCTTATGAGAAATACTGAACCAAATACCGTGGAACGGCACATCGTCACTCGTTGAAAAGTCATAGTCAATTTTTTCAACGAGTTCAATAGCCTTCTTATCGTAAAACAGGGAGCTGTACCTCTTGCTTAACTGTGCCCGGCCCCATAAACAACCCAACATCGTCTGCGATATGCCGCTTAACTGAACCTTCACTTTATCCTGTTGCACGTCTACTCCTCCCATTGTTTACCTGCGATGCGTCGTGTGGAAAAGGTGCGCCACCACAACAGCTACATTCGTGAAGTATCACATCAGAGATGTGACTTTTAGATGTATGTTTAGCGTGTTAAGTATGTTTAGCGTAATATAACTTTAGTCCGGTAGCTTGATTCTTTGTTATAAGGCACAGTAATCGATTGAAGAGATCTGTAACATTCGACAAGGACATGCGCGAAAATTAGAATTACAATTCGCACCCCTTTGTGGTGTTTCGGTCCTTGGACAAGCTCGGGCTTCTCAGCGCAAAGAAGTTTTGCGCGGGGTGCCAGAGGCGAACCCTAGTCGCTAGCAACATGTTCGGGAGCGTGCTAGGGAGGTTGGCGCGGGAACGCCACCACTCATAGGCTCCACGACGATCCTTCAGACGGCACTAGTGTGCAGCGCTGGCTAACTCCGCCAGGCGCGTATTGGCGCTGTCCTTGTAGACGCCTCCGTGATAGCAGATCACCGTTTCGATGTCGTATTGCGTAAGTTTTTTCAACGATTTCAAGGCGGCGCCTATATCGTATGCTGACCGCGGGTTCGGCCCCCGTAACTCGCCGTCTGCGGCGACTAAGGCATCGCCGCTAACGAGGATCTTGCTCTGATTGAGGTACAGGCAGATATGGCCGGGGGTGTGACCCGGGGTGAAGATCACCGTCATCCCTCCACAGTATGGCAAGACCTCCCCATCAGCGACCGTCGTAGCGACGCTCGCTTTGGGCGGGTTCGCAAACAGCGCTTCCATCTGCTGCCGTTGTTCCTCAGGCACAGATCCTAACATCTTCGACAGACGCTCCTGGTTCATCTTAATCAACGGCTTTCGGCCTTCTATGTACGGCCTGTCCTCTTCATGGCACAGCACTTCGACGTTGTTAGAAGACTCCCGGACAATATCCGGCAGGCTTCCGATATGGTCGATGTCTTGGTGGGTGATAATCACTTTGTCGAGCCTGTCGAACGGGACACCTGCCCTAGCCATCGCTTCACGTATCTGTTGCAGCTGACCTGGGAAGCCCGCATCCACCAGCACCACCGTATCATCATCCCAGGTGAGTGTCGGATGAATGATGCTCTGTCCCGTGAAACTCCTCATCGGTAATTCCAGCACCTCCACGTTATCGGCTAATCTCATTACGCTCCAAGGCTTTTATGGGCCTTGGTTCACCTCCTTTATGTTTGCAGTACGCCTTCGTGTTTTATAACTATCTAGGCTGCTCAAATCTTGCTTATGAAATACGTGCTGCACGAGCGGGACGACAAACTCCAGCCCGAGGAGCGTTATGGCGATGGCGAAGACGCCATCGATGAACGTCTCCAGCCGGCGTTAATCTCGTGTCTCAAGCTCGATCTGCGTCTGTGTAAGTTTCGGTCTCACCAGTTTTTCGGACATATTCGTTCTTGTGTCGTAACGTCGTACGGGCGTTGAGCGTTTAGCTATCTAAATGCGTCGGTTTCTTCTTTCTTTTTTTTCGATTGCAAAACCGACCCGTAACCGCAATTCAAAGTAACCTGCCTAAAACTCGTGCTTCTGTCAACGCTGAGTCTCAAGCAGTCCGTATATTCTAAGCACAATGGCACTAAAGCGACGGCCCTCCTACTTGAGCACGAATTTCGTGCGTCGAAAAACCTTAAGCTCTCCCGTAATAAGAATATTCGCTGTGTAGCAGGCCTGCTATGCTTAGGCGCAAAGACGCCCGACGTAACGTAAGAGTTCTCGACGTAAGCCGGCGATTAGACGTAAGCCGCCGCCGCAACGGAGAATAGAGTCGCGGTAAGCTTTTTAAAGCCGACACGGTTTTTGACCAAGATAAAGGAGCATGATAGAGCATTATGGTAACTGAGACACCGGCTAAGAAAGGAATTCAAAAGGACGCGCGCGTACAGGTAAGCGAAAACGGGCCCTATATTGTGTCAGGATGGACCCCCCTTGCCAAATTGATAATTGGCATGGATGCCAAGGGATATCCTGTCAGTTATGTCGTAGGTGAGGAATACCCGCTCAACGAAACGTGTGCTTTGTGCCGTTGCGGGCAGTCTGAGAACAAACCATTTTGCGATGGAACGCACGCTAAAGTACATTTTGACGGCACTGAGATTGCCAGCCGAGCGCCATATCTCACTCGAGCGAGGAAGATCGATGGACCCGACCTCAAATTGACCGACGTTCCGGATTTGTGCAATCACGCAGGTTTTTGTCTCAGAGCGAGCGGAATTAGCAACTTGACCAGATCCTCAGACGACCCGGAGGCTAAGCGCTTAGCTATCGAAGAGGCAGGGAATTGCACTTCTGGACGTCTGGTGGCGTGGCATAAGGAGCTCGACAAATCGATTGAGCCTGAATTCGAGCCGTCTATCGCGCTCATCGAAGAACCGCACAAAGGCTGCAGCGGCCCCTTATGGGTGCGGGGTAGTGCTCCGGTCGCGTCATCCGACGGCGGCATCTATGAGGTTCGAAATCGCGTTGCCCTATGCCGATGTGGCGCCTCCTCGAACAAGCCTTTCTGTGACGGGAGCCACATGGTAATTAGATTTACGGACGGCGACAAATCGCTAGAGAATCGATAGGGACTCGAAGAGATAGTTCAACAAAGTACTACGGTTTGAAAGGCAGAGGGGGCGCCAGCTCAACGTGCTGCGCCGTCGACAACATTTAAAAAAAATGGAATGGCGTTCACTCAATTCGCCTTTTTTATCCTTGCCTGCTCATTGTAGCAGCCGTCCGGGCATATGGCAAGCTCCTTTTGATTTCTGAATGCAACACCCCCGGCCAAGTAATGGCATAAGCTGTATGTTCTGGTCGTTGCGCAAAACGCAGGGGATCAAGAAAGCATAAAACGATCGTATGAAAGAACGGTCCATCTGTCGGCCATGCCCGAATGCTAACGATCGAAAGCGCCTATCTGCCGCAAAATCTCTCTCTCCGGCACGTTTGCCCACCGTTTCATAATTTTTTCGCGGGCGATGCGCTCGAAACTGTCCCCTTTTATGGTAACTTCCGGAGGCACCTCTGAAAATCTCACGCCGAGCGCAAAGTTCAGTCTCGAATGGCGCGCCGGGCGGGGCTCAAAAATTGGTTCGGTGTGCAGGGGGGTCTAGATCTGTGGCAGCGCGCGCATGATCACCGACGAGACGAGGGAGCTATCACAACTTTTCTAGTGATCTTCTCGGATGCTAACACAATGAGATAAAAAGCCGCGCCTGCAAGCGCACGACGCAGTGTTTTTTGGCATGATCCTGGAGTATAACGCCGTTAAGTTAGCAACAATCGTAACACTTTAACCTAATCTGACCGATTCTGTATGAGCCAAAAACCACTAACGTCGAGGCGGTCACGATCACTTCTCAAAATATGCAAAGAGTTCGCAAAAATGGCCTCACGTATATGCTATATTATATACTTCTATTTTATGTGTTCGGCCTCGTTGCGTGTTCCTTTCGCCAGTTAGTGGCTCCTAGTTCGTTATTTTGATTAGGTCATAGCGAATTTATAGTTTGGCGCAAAATATTTAGCAATTCATTAGTTGTCGCTGCTATTCAGGTTTGTATCAGATTGAATTTAGGGGAAGAACGCATGGAACTCAAATACGTGCCGACAACGTGTCCCTACTGTGGGGTCGGCTGCGGACTTAACCTAGTGGTTAAGGATAGCAAGCTCGTCGGGGTTGAGCCGTGGAAGAGAACTCCCGTGAATGAGGGAAAACTCTGTCCTAAAGGGCTCTCGTGTTGGGAATTCGTGCATGATAAGGATAGGCTCACGACTCCGTTGATCAAGAAAGATGGCGAGTTTGTTAAGGGTACTTGGGACGAAGCGCTCGATCTTGTTGCTTCGCGATTAAAGACAATTCACGAAGCAAACGGCCGGAACTCGGTCGCGTTTCAGGTGTCGTGCAGAACCCCGAACGAAGAATGCTACGAGATGCAAAAACTGGCGCGGGTCGGATTCAAGACCAACTATGTCGATAATTGCGCGCGCATTTGTCATGGTCCATCCGTTGCAGGACTCTCGTTATCCTTCGGTTCGGGCGCGGCAACAAATGGATTTGCAGACGCTCTGAACGCCGATTGCATCTTCATGATCGGCTCAAATGCGTTGGAAGCGCACCCGCTCGCAGGGCGAAGGATCATCCAGGCCAAAGAAAAGGGCGCACACTTAATCGTCTGCGATCCGCGGTACTCGATGACGGCGAAGCAGGCGGATACTTACGTGCGTTACAAGCCATCATCTCAAATTGCCTTGCTTAATTCAATTATGTATTGGATTATTGCACAAGGCTTGCACGATAAGGACTTCATCGCAAATCGGACGAAGGGATTCGAGGACCTAAAGATGACGGTTGAGACGTACGCAGACGTAGAAGCTAGAACAGGAGTGCCCCTTGAGTTAGTGAAAGAAGTGGCGCTGAAATACGCGACCGCTGAAAATGCGGTAATCATCTACTGCCTAGGCATTACCGAGCAAACAACTGGGACGCGTAACGTTATGTCGCTCGCGAATCTTGCGATGTTGACCGGAAACATCGGAAGACCTGGAGTTGGCGTCAATCCGCTTAGAGGTCAAAACAACGTCCAGGGCGCCTGCGACATGGGGGCCTATCCGAATATGTATTCCGGCTATCAGAAATGCGAAGTTCCTGAGAATCGCGAGAAGATGGAGAAGGCGTGGGGTGTCGAGGGACTTTCTGGCGAATATGGGTTGACTCTGACTGAGCAAATAGACGCATGCGGCGACGAGATAAAGGCTATGATCATCATGGGTGAAAACCCGATGATGTCGTTCCCAGATTCCAACCACGTCGGCAGGCAACTTGAGAAACTCGATTTTCTTGTGATGTTGGACATCTTTCCAACAGAAACGACGAAACTCGCCGATGTCATACTCCCGGGCGCGTGCTTTGCGGAAAAGGACGGCACGTTTACCAGTGGTGAACGCCGAGTGCAGCGCATAAGAAAGGCAGTTGATCCGCCAGGCGAGGCCAAAGCTGACTGGGAAATTTTAACGAGTCTCGCTCACAAACTCGGCTTAGAGGGCTTTGAGTTCACAAGTGTCGAAGACGTTTTTGACGACATGCGAAAGGTGACGCCTTCGTACGCAGGGATATCTTATGAGCGACTCGAGAAACCCGAAGCCATCATATGGCCGTGTCCAACAGCAGAACATCCGGGAACGCCGATTCTCCACAAAGAGAAATTCGCGTTGCCCGACGGGCTAGGGGCCTTCTATGGCATAGAAGATAGACTTCCTGCGGAGCTGCCAGATGCCGAGTACCCGTTTGAACTCATGACGGGCAGGATCTTGTTCCACTACCACACCGGAACTATGACGAGGCGATCGCCAACGCTTGACCGTGAAGTCCCAACGGGATATGTTGAGATCAGCGTTGAAGATGCAAAAGAGCTTGGTATACAACAAGGTGACCGCGTAAAGCTTCGAAGTCGCCGCGGTGAGGCTGAAACGCTTGCACGCGTCACGAGCGATATGTCTAAAGGCGTGCTGTATATGAGTTTCCACTTCAGCGAAGGCCCTGCGAACGTGCTGACGAATACGGCACTGGATCCGATGTCAAAGATGCCAGAGCTGAAGTACTGCGCTGTGGCGCTTGAGAAAGCGGTGCTTGAGAAAGCGTAAGAGGTGTAGAAAGATGGTTAAAGTAGGTGATATGTTCTACGCGCAAGCAGCCGACACTGCCATTCAGCAGAAAGGTGAGTGTGGCGGCGCCGTTACAGCGATGCTGAAGTACCTTCTTGAGAACAAGGTTGTCGACGGCGTGCTCGCGATGAAACGCGGGGCGGACATCTATGACGGCGTGCCGACGCTCCTTACCGATCCGGCGAGGATTACTGAGCTATCGGGGTCGCTGCACTGCGCTCCGGTCATTCAGTCAAACGTGCTTTTCAAGTACCTCAACGGCGCTCAGGACATGAAGCTTGCCGTCGTTGGCGTCGGGTGTGACTCTCTCGCTATGCAAGTACAGATACGAAAAGAAGAATTGAACGCCGACAACCTCGTCCGTATTGGCCTCAACTGCGGGGGAACCTTCCCACCGGAGCAGGCCCAAGAGATGATCCAGAAGTTCTACGAGACCGACCCGATGGACGTCGTCAAGGAGGAGATTGCCAAGGGGAACTTCATCATCGAGACGAAGGATCACGAGCACAAGGAGCTCAAGATCGACGATCTTGAAGAGCAGGGGTACGGCCGACGGGCAAACTGCCGCCGTTGTGAGGAGAAGATCCCGCGAACGATGGATCTTGCGTTCGGGAACTGGGGAGTCATCGGTCCTGACGCTGGTCAGGCAACGTTTGTCGAGGTCTGCTCTGCGGCGGGAGCGCAACTGCTCGAGGACGCCGTCAAGGCTGGTGCCCTGACGACGAAGGATCCGATTCCGAAGGGGGTTGAGATCCGAGCGAACGTCGAAAAGGCGATGCTTAAGCTTGGGGCCAAGTGGCAGGCGCATGACTTCTTGAGCGGTGAGGAGCGCGACGAGTTCTGGCTCGAGCAGTTCGCGAAATGCATAAAATGCGGAGGCTGCTGGAAGGCGTGTCCCGTTTGCACGTGCGATGATTGCAAGCTCGAGAGCTGTGAGCCGCGCTGGGTTGAAAGCGGTATTCCTCCTTCGCCGAAGCTGCCGCACACACGGGCGGCACATATGGATGCCGACTGCGTGGACTGTGGTCAGTGCGAGGACGCATGTCCTGTCGAGATCCCCCTTTCGTCATTCTTCCACCAATCGACCAAGAACACAGCTAAGCTCTTGGCGAGATTCGATGAAATAACAGCCACTCGATAAAGAACTTCGATTTAGCAGACTTTGGGAGAGGTCGTCGCCCCAACCGAACAAGTCTTTGATCATTGTTGAATGCAAGTGACACTTCAGCACAGGTTAGCGTCTTTCACCAAAAGGAGGGTTGTCCGTGGTTCACAACAATCAGTGGGAATTATTGGCGTTTTAGAACTAAAAAGGCGTCGTGTCACAAAATCTTAGGTGTCACGATCGCTGAATTGTAGCTGAAGTGCTTGGGTTTAGCAACGGATGCTCTAAGATGTGTAGCAGTCGTCGCAGATCCCGTCCATTTCGTCCGCTGAGCATTCAGCTATGCCGGAATGCGGGGGATGATGAGACAACAGTGAAAATAGAAGAAAGATGGTGAAAGGAGGTCGGTGAAACGGCTGTGACACAGGCTCAGATTGGCGGCACAGGCGCATCAAAACATGACATACATCTCCTCACTAACCCGTCGGTGTGTCAACGCGCGATCAATATCAACGGACTTTTCAAGTTTTATCAGACTTTCAACCAGTGGTTTAAAGATCTCTCTCTCGTTTGAATCGTAGTGGTCCCAAAACGACAGGATAAACGCAACTTCTGCACTCTTGTTTAATCCGTTGAAGTTAAAAAGCCAATGATACTGTTTATTTGGGTTATTTCTCCAGTTGGATTGTGTGCTGTTATGTTCGAATGACAAATCTATCGGAGATTCGTTTATAGTTTGTTTAATTTTTAAAAGATGCTTTGAAAATAGTCTTTTAGACGCTTTTCCAATTTTCCGCCCGTTTTTCGATTCCGCTCCGTCCGCCTTTAGATACGTTTCTATAGTGTCTTCTTTCAGCAAAAGAGGATCTTGATCGGATTTGTACACAATAAAATCCTCAATCGCGAGGACGTCCATATCAGTATTCATGAAGCACCTAACCGCATCATACGGTTGACAAACAATGGGCTCATCTCGGACGTTAAAAGACGTGTTTACGACCACACTACACCCCGTCAATTCTTTGAACCGTTGAATGATATCATAATAGACAGGATTAAAACGCCGATCGATTGTTTGAATCCTGGCTGAGTAATCTACGTGCGTTACCGCGGGAATGTCACTCCGTTTTTGGTTGACCCTCTTGATCACATCCGTCTCTCCGTGGGGGTATAAACACCTATTTTGACGCACTTTTGCGATAAGGAGCATGTACGGACTCTCGTGTGACGAATCAAAATACTCTCCAGCATCCTCGATCAAAACCGTTGGGGCAAACGGGCGGAACGATTCCCGAAACTTGATCTTCAAGTTTAGTTTGGATTGCATCGTTTCGTCTCTCGGATCGCCAAGAATAGATCTCGCCCCCAATGCTCTGGGGCCAAACTCCATTCGTCCGCTGAAGTGTCCGACTACTTTGCCATCTGCAAGGCATTTTGCCAGAATCTTAGACCGCTCCTCTCCGTTGATGCGTTCGTACTTGAATCCGTACGTGTCCAAACAGGATTTTACCTCATCGTCAGAATAACGAGGTCCAAAATACGATCCGGCCTGAAGCGGGATATCTTGGTCATCCAGCACTCGTTGCGCATCGAATAGCGTATGGTACAAGTACAAAGCCGCTCCAAGCGCTCCGCCTGCATCCCCTGCCGCAGGCTGTATCCAAATGTCCTCAAACTTGCTTTCGCGCAGTAATCTCCCATTTGCCACGCAGTTCAGGGCGACGCCGCCGGCAAGGCATAGATACTTGCTGCCAACGACGTCATACGCATGATTTGCCATCTTTAGGACGATCTCTTCCGTTACCGCTTGGATTGAACGGGCAATGTCCATCTCTCTCTGTGTGATGGGGCTCTCACGTTTTCTGGGACCGCCACGAAACAGCTCATCAAAATTGGCATTTATCATGCTCAAATCTTTCATGTAGCCGAAAAACTTCATGTTCGACTTGATTGAACCGTCATCCTTGATGTCGATCAAATTATCTTTAATCGTGTCGACATACACGGGACGTCCGTACGGCGCCAGTCCCATCAGCTTGTATTCCCCATCATTGACCTTGAAACCGCAAAAATAGGTAAATGCAGAATAGAGAAGTCCAAGAGAGTCTGGATACTCAAGTTGCTTTAGTATCTCGATCTTATTATCGTGTCCACGGCAAATGCAGGAGGTCGCCCACTCTCCGACACCATCAATAGTGAGGATCGCCGCATCGTTAAACGGCGATGCAAAAAATGCGCTTGCCGCGTGGGACACGTGGTGTTCAACGAAATAAATATCCCCGGCGTAATTCAACCTGCGTCTGATTATTTCAGGAATCCTGAGTTTCGTGTTAACCCACTCTTCTATTACATTTTTCCATAAGTTACTGCCCTCTGGGGCCACTGTGAGGTGGGAAGAGATTATCCTTTCAAGAGTGCGATATGGATTGTCATAATAGACTATCGCGTTCAAATCTGAAACATCAATCTTTCCTTCTTCCAAACAATAATTTATCGCCGACGATGGGAAGCTTGCGTCATTTTTCACGCGAGAGAACCTCTCTTCTTGACTCGCTGCCGCAATTTTTCCATTTTTTACTAAAGCACTCGCAGAATCGTGAAAGAATGCAGAGATACCTAATAAAAAAGCGTCATTATTATCCGCGCCTTTAACGTTCATTCTGATCGCCCGACTTGACTACACTAGTCCGTTGTTTATGAGACATTGCCTGATTGCGTTCGATGCTATGATGTTACCAAGTTTCGTGAAATGTAAGGTGCTGATTGACATCATATTGTGTCTTTCTCTTCGAGAATAGTCTTTCACATACTCAGCTATATCCAAAAAAATGACATTTTCAAATTCATTTTGCAAGCGTTCAAACGAGGATTGATACTCACCTCTGAAAGCGCTCGACAATGCTCTCACTTCCGGAATAGGGAAAAGTATTACTGTTTTATTATCGGAGTCTTCGATGAGTCGCTTTATTATGCGTTCCATTAGATGCCAGTGTTCATCGGTCTTACTGTAATATCTCCCATACTCGCTAAATGTTCTGTAACTCAATAGCAACTCACTAAAGTAGCTTTGAGACTCCCGCATCCAATGCCCAATGTCGCCAGAAGAACGGCCGGAGAGCTCGTATAAACGTTTGGCGAGATTGAGGACCCCATCGGTGTTAGTTCTTGCTGGGCCTCTCAAAGTCCTGTGTCGAGGGGCAGGAACGTTACCTAAGCGCAACTCTCCCCCATCTTCATAGAAGTAGGGTTTGGGGAGTACTACGAACTCGAGTCGAACTCGGTGAGCACGCCAAGTCAGCTCAGGACCGAGCCTTGTGATGTCGTGCAACGAAAACCCTAAGAATATTATGTCGTGATCGAATTGTTTTGCAATTCGTTCGTAAATTAAAACTTGCTGATCTGTCCCAGATGCTGTTAATCCAAAATTGTAACACTCTAGATTCCCGATTGAATCCATCAGCAAATCAGAGAATCTGTCTTCATTTGCAACCCCGTCTCCTGCCATGAATGAATCGCCTAGGAATATGATCCTCTTTTTTCCTTGAGATTCTTTAAGGAAATCAAAATTTGAGCGAAATCCTTGGTTATTCGTTCTGATGAAATACGGGTGTGTTGGATCAGGCATTCGTTTGAATTGATTTGGAACATACAACCAACCAGTGGTTGGATTGTACGTCGTATCCGTACGATGTGAATTAGTCCACGTGTCTTGCAAACTGATCACTGTTTAATTAATAGGAGGTTACTGGCACAGCCAACCACTGAGTGGATGACTATCTATACGACTCCACGTGTCTTGCCCGCTCATCACTGTTAATTAATAGGGGGTTACTGGCACCTCAAGTCAGGGCCAACACGACCGAAATTATATCAAACAACGCACTTAAGTGTTCCCCCATGTATACTAGTAGCTATTTATCTTCGGCTAGTTCGCCATTAAACTCGAACAGGAGATGGTTCTTACCGGCAAAAATAAAGGGACCGTCCGAAAGAACCAAGGCGAACCAACGGTCATCTCTCAACACCACGCGATGGCTGCGTTCGATCATGTAACGATCCATCTACCGCTTATTTTTTCAACGCTCATTGAGTTGCCATAGTGCATCAACTAAACGTTGCACGACAGGGCACTTGCCTTCCTTGTCGTGGTCCCAGTTTCATGCAAGCTGCAAACCATTAAAAAAAAACAGCCAAAACTTCCGATAAGAAGCCTGAATCCTCGTATTCACACAGCGAAGCTTGGGAGTCCGAATCTGTGTTTTCACAAATGTGGGGGTTGCAAAGGCCTTTGCGCGCCCGGCAGACAATGGCCACAGTGAAACTCAAGTGATCTCGATACGCGATCTGAGAGCGGCCCGCTCCTCTTGCGCTGAGAAGGCGCTGTGTAGGTGTCATTACGTTCTCCAAGGCCTGTAGTGGCGCACTCTTTTGCTACTAACGTGATCACCTAGTATGCGGTTAAGTCATAACAAGAGGCATACTTGCGACTTGGGCGAAACGTGAGAAAACGAACAAGGTTGCCGTGTTACCACTGCGCTGGAGGGCAACAGAGTGGTTAGCAAGTTTTAGATAAAGACACCTAATCCAGGGAGTTATGCAGCAATTCAAAGCAACAAAGCGGGCTTAAACGTGGCGTTTAATGTCTTGAGTCGAACTCTTTTGATGCTCCAACGTAGTGATCAAACAGCTCGCGGCCCCACCTAATGCCTTCGTTGCTATAACTTAATAGCTGGTCTGAATAGTCATAAGACCCATCGACTCTGAAGAGTCCAATCATAAAGAAATAGTCAGTAACCGTGAACGCCGTTTTTGGGTTTTGTTCAATCACAAAGAGCCTCAGTTTTGTCTTAAGCGGATTCTTGAGCAGGCTGCGGTCTGCGAGCTCTAGCATGTTTTCGAGCACTTCGTGAGTAACGACAAGCTCGATCGGTAAGCCTTTTGCAGCGAGTTCGGCGTAAACATCAAGCAAGTCTGGCGTGAACACGGGGGCAACGCCTTGTATCACTTTGGCGTCTTTGAGCAGGGTGACAAAGGTCGAAAAGGCGTTGAAAATGTCAGTGGGCACGCTTGTCAGGACTTGTGATTCTTGCAAACATCCCATGTTCTTGAGAGAATCTTCAGGGATGCCGCTTAAATCGTGTTCTAGCCAAAACTTACTGAACTGAGTGATTGCGTTGACTGTTCTCACGAAGTTCTCAAGCTGCAAAGCGACAATCTTGCCTGTGTTCGTAAGCGCGTAGTTGCGCCTATTATCTTGGGATGTGAGGTGTTCCTTTTCGAGCTCTCTTAGAGCATGGATCACGGAGGTGGAGTTGTTTCCCGTCGCCGTCCGCAAATCAGCTAGCGCTGTTGTGCCTTTTTTGAGTGAGAGAATGAGATTCTTCCTGAGATCAGAACACATCGACAGCCGAAGTATCTGCGCGCCATCGACTTGCGATGCGAGTAGTGTTTCGCTCAGCTCTTCTTCTTGCGCTCCGCTCCTTCTTCTTGTCAGTAGTGTTTCGCTCAGCTCTTCTTCTTGCGCTCCGCTCCTTCTTCTTGTCAGTAGTGTTTCGTTCAGCTAGGCCCCCTCCTCATTCCTTGCTGTTATACCACGTCGTTGATGCAGATTGATATAAAGCTTGCTATTTGCGCCCCTTTCGTGCAAATAACTTTGAAAATTGATTAAAATAGGTATTGATAAAAAATAGTATTTGTATTGTATAACAATTGACTTTGCAGCTAAGTGTTCCGTCTACGCTGGCGAGAATGCCAGAAAGCACTCGAAGCTCTGTCAATCCAATCGGCAGATTTGCGCGTAAGCTCTCCTTTCCGATGCTCTGTGTAGCTCACGAGGTCATCGCGACTGAACTGAAGTTCGAGACTTAGCAGACCCCCTTCAGGCACCTCTTGAAGTCTACCTTGTGGGTGTTCGCTGGTAAGTTCCGGAAATGGGCATTCTTGCTGCCTGCTTGTCGATGAGACGCGCCAAGACCCTTCTCACTAGCTGCACAAAGACCTTCCTTAGGTACCCCCTCATCATCTCTTTCAGTGTACTTCACTAACTGGCAATCAGCTTGTAAAAAAGCACAGCAAGGGCTCAAATTTCGAAAATGAGCCTTCACACGGCGAAGGCCGCCGGTTCGAATCCGGTAGGGCCCATTGTTCTTTTTTGGGCTAATCGGCTAGCTCAAAGCGCAGTTGAAGGTAGATTGGTTGCGAACATCATGGCAAAACGGGAGCACAATGAGGGACGAAGTGCTTCGTTTCGACCGCGTGTTCTCTTTTTTTTGCACTTGGATCGTGCTGACGGGTTTCGTTAGTCACACGAAACGCGCGACCATTCAATGGTGCGTTCGATTTTTTATAAAAAATTTAAACGGAGCCCGATTTGGCGTTTTCCGCTGGTCGACTTTATATAGCTCTCTTTTTTCATGCATAATTAGTGGTAAATAATGGCATCGAAGACGTATACGAAGTCGGTTACGACCGACGAACTTGCTGCCCCCTCGCGCCGGCCCACGGAGATCGAGGAGACCGGTCTCGAAGGAACGTGTTTTGAAAGCACCCGAGCGGACACAGTAAGGAAGAGGGTCCATAAATGCCTTACGCAGACCCTGCGCGACGTCGTGAATACGACGCGGCACGTAAGAGTGGGCAACGGGCCCAGGGGTGGACAAAAAAAAGGATGGACACGCGTCTAACCCCCGCTGCAATTGAAATGACTAAAGACATACGCGGTCAATTCAACGAGGTTGTGACAGAGGTGCGAACCGCCGATGGCTCTGCACTGGGGCTTGAGGCAAGCTCGACGTCTTCAAATCAGATTTCACCTTTATTGGACAGCCCGATTATAGTTTGCAGGGAGCACAGCAGTTGGATATTGGCGCGTTGTGCCTAGTGACGTTTGACCTCCATCCAGCGGCGCGTAGAGAGCCGTTTACCATTGACCATAACTACGATCGGGATTTGATATGAACGTGGAAATCCTTTGGTACGCTCCTCGTGGGTCACTTCCTTTTTGGATTTCCTTTGGTAGGGAAGGAAAAATGGATGGACAAACAACACGATCGTCAATAGCTTGGAATGCTTAAACCACAATGCAGTCAGCCCATATATTCAATTCTAAGCGGCAAAAAGAACAAGCGAAGTTAATCCGCCCCCGTTACCTCACCGACGGCAAAATTATTTTTCACAATTTTGATTTCAATTCTGACTTCGTCGTTGATCTTTGTGTTGGGAACGAAGATTACGAAACCGCTAACTCGGGCGATGCCATCTCCCTTTTTTGAAATATCTTCAATTTTGACGTCGTATTCCTTTCCAACATCCACTGGAGCATCTTTAGATGATCCGCTATCAAATCGGTTAGAACTGCCACCGAAACTGTCTCTCGTGCTTGGACTAATGTAGTTCACCTCCTTCTTCGTACATAGCTTGCACTGTTATTCTATATGGTCTTATGCGGGTTTGCTGGCGACTACTCGCTATCAAGCGCTAAAAAAAGAGCAACATTCTTCGTACGGGCTTATTGGCCCCATCGAGCTGCTATGCGGCTTTTCGCCAATGGATCCCCAGAAGCGACCCGTGAGCAGTCGCCTCTTCCCAGCGTCCGTATTTCGTCTTACAGTATTGCGTCCGATCGTACGGCTCCATATTCGATTATCACGCTACGCCATGCTCCTCTTTTCTTAAGGTACGTACGCCGAATCGCACCAGCGCGCTGCACTACGGCGGCCACAGGGATGCCACAACGGCCGTCGAACGCAACCCTCTAAAAACACCTATTTATTGCTTTACGACCCCATTGAAGTTCGTGACACGTGCCGCATCGACCGCCGGTTAACCTTATATACCTACGGATTCTATATATCAGAGGCCTGATCTTCCGAGATGAGGTCCATCGCGGCCAACATACGGTCCTTATGTGGAATTTACTTCCAACCGTGAGGGATCGATCTCCGGTCGCGAAAAACATACAGTGGA
>Ga0326727_10009408_pt1 | contig 24072 bp, 20 predicted proteins | sample MB2enrmetagenome_FD_207643 | JGI IMG/M metagenome (GOLD analysis project Ga0326727, IMG submission 207643) | Lab enriched peat soil microbial communities from McLean, Ithaca, NY, United States - MB29MY | ecosystem: Environmental > Terrestrial > Soil > Wetlands > Peat | place: USA: New York... | reverse complement strand
GGAATGCGCGCTTTATCGTCGGCATCGAGATGCACACCGGCAAGATGAGCTTCGATGATGCGGTCGCGTTCTTCCAGAAGGAAGGCTACCAGTCGAAGGAGACGGCGGTGGTGGAAACCAAGCGCGGGACGAGCGATCCGACTTATCTTTATTACACGCTGGGCAAGCTGGAGATCATGAAACTGCGCGAGGATATGAAGAAGAAGCAGGGCGCGGCTTTCTCGCTGGAGGAGTTTCACAATAGCTTTCTGCGCCAGGGCTTTCCGCCCATCAGAGTTGTGCGCGAGGCTCTAATGGGCGATAACTCTCCGGCGCTGTGAAGGCGGACACTGCCTATTCACAAGGCAAACATCTTGAAGCTCTCAAGCGGGTTCTTTCCGCTTTGCTCGCGCATGGAGATGGAGGGATTTTCGAAGGATTCCCCTGGCGAGCGCCTCACCGCCTACGCCGCACGGGCGGCGATGGAGTTATGCTTGACTGGAGGGCGATAGCGTAGTAGTTTTATCGGGTCATCTTATGGTTCGACGGAGAGGAGAACTATGGACAGGATAATAGCCTTCATCGCCTATGAAAGCCCTTGGTTTCCCGCCGGCGGCATTGCCGCCGTGATGGGCCAGTTGCCGAGTGCGACCGAAGCCGCGGCACATTTGCCCACGGTCGTGGTCACACCCCTTCATTTGAACTCAGCCAAGATCGCCGCACTCCAGCTGCAGGAGGTTGAGGTTTTTCAGCTGCCATACGAGTCTGGCCCGATCCCGGTCACTGTTCTTCACTGCCAAGCAGGCTGTTCATGGTACTTCCTCAAGATAAATCACCGCACAGAATTGCATGGCCCCATCTTTGCCGGGACACGGCATCCATATGACGTATCGAAGGAAGCGCTCCTTCGCGATTCCCTGCTCTTTGGGGCTGCCGTCGCGGAAGCGCTTCCAGCCATCGCGAGGCACCGAAATGTCAAACCAACATCGGTCGAGTGGAATCTGATCGCCCAGGATTGGGAAGCCGCGACGGCGCTGCTGGCATTTTCAGGCCAGTGGACGCTGCCAGGCAGATGCCATCTCACACTCCACAACAGCTACGATGAGTTCGCCTCAACCGCTGACTTATCCCGTGTAGGAATCGAACCCAGCCGCTGTCCTGGGGGCACGATTCTGCAGCGCGCTCTCTCGATTGTCGAGCAGCCCGCATTCACCGTTTCAGATCAGTTCGCCTTGGACTTTACCCAGGACCTGGTTCAGCGCGAGGTCATGGCCCCACATCTGCAGGCTGACCTGAACCGCAGCCCTGTCTTCGGAGTCGATAACGGTCCCTTCAAGGCCCTCGCTCTCGCCGATGCCGATCTGCGGGGCGCGGCGATAGGAGACTTCGGCCCGCTCCAGAGGTGGAAGTCGGGCAACCGGGAGAAGGCCTTGATCGCTCTCGACGCCCACACGGAGACCGAGGATGAGCCTGTGTGGGGCGATAAGAGCAAGTTCCGCCGTGATGAATCCCCATGGTTCGTCATGGCGGGTCGCGACGACCCCCGCCAGAAGGGCTATGACGTGGCCGCCGCATCTGTCGAAAGCTACCTGGCGGAGCACCACGGCAAGCCCGACTGCGCTCAGTTTCTCTTCTTTCCGATTCCTGGGGACGAAGGGCTGCCTGGTCTGGAATTCCTCAAGACGCTCGCCGCGGACTTCCCTCAGGATGTGCTTGTGTTTCCGTTCATCTGGGCGGCTGGATTCACGGCAACGCTGCAAGGCGCTGCCTTTGGCCTCATGCCATCGCTGTACGAGCCGTTCGGGATGGCAAACGAGTTCTACCTCGCTGGCGGATGTGTGGGCATTGGCCGCGCGACTGGAGGGAATCTGGAGCAGATCGTTCCGCTGCGCGCAACTTCGGCATTCAGCCGGGCCGTTCAGGTTCGCGCCGATCGATGTCACGGGCTGTCTGCCCATCCCACAGGGATTCTGTTTCGCGAAAGAGACGGCATGGCAAGCGCCTGCCGGGACTGGCAAGCCATCAACGACGCCCAATACGACAAGAAAGGCGGCTCTCCTTCAAGGGTCGGCCAGCGACGGTCTTTCGCGGTCTTTCGGGAGATGGCAACTGAGTTGCAGATCGCCGTCGAGGACGGCATCCGCGTCTATCGGCGAGAGCCTGAGTTGTACTATCGGATGCTGGCCGAGGGGGTCGCGCACATTCAGCGCACCTTCTCGTGGCAGCGCGCCGGTCAGGAGTATGCCCGCAAGGTTGCGCAGCAGGTTGCGGCAAGGGCGGCTGACGGCGGTACGAAGCGGACGCTCTCGGGCGGCGCTGATGCTCGGCCCAGGCCAGTCATTTAGTTTGAGCGCCGAAGGCCGGCCGATCGTGGATAGTGAACAGCATCTATGTCTGTTCTCCCTTTGATGGGCGATCCGAATCGCTTTTTCAGTTTGTTCAAGACGGCGCCGGTCGACGCAGTTCCACATCCGATTGAACTTCCCCGGCGGCAGCGGCCTGGGAAGTTGCCGCGGGATTCCGGGTAAGTGGCCGGCCACGCGGAATTCACCCGCCGCCCGCCCGCGGGGAGTTTGCTGCGCCGCACCCATCCTCCTGTACACTGGAGTTTCTACGGCCATGAACACCAAATACCCAATTGGAATCCTGGGCGCGACCGGAATGGTCGGCCAGCGCTACATCCAGCTTCTTGAGAACCATCCGTGGTTCGAGATCGTCTGGCTGGCGGCCAGCGACCGCTCCAGCGGCAAGCCTTACGGCGAGGCCGCGAAGTGGCGCCTGGATACTCCACTGCCCGAGCGCATCGCCAGAATGACCGTGGCCCCGGCGGAGCCCGAGGGCGCGCCAAAGATCATCTTCGCCTCGGTGGACGCCGCCATTGCCCGCGAGCTTGAGCCCCGCTTTGCCGCCGCCGGCTGCGCCGTCGTCTCGAACTCCAGCGCCTTTCGCATGGCTCCCAACGTGCCTCTGGTCATTCCCGAGGTGAACGCCGGGCACCTGCGCCTGATCGAGGAGCAATCCTGGCGGCGGGAGTCGGGCGGCTACATGGTCACCAACTCCAACTGCACGGCCATGGGCCTGGTGCTGGCCCTCAAGCCCATCGAGGAGCGCTTCGGCATCGAGCAGATCTTCGCCACCACCATGCAGGCCGTCAGTGGCGCGGGCTATCCCGGCGTGGCGTCGATGGACATTCTGGACAATGTGGTGCCGTATATCGGCAACGAAGAAGAGAAGATGGAGGCCGAGACCCTCAAGCTGCTGGGCCGGCTCGAAGGCTCTGCCGTTGTGCCGCTCGCGGCGCGCATCAGCGCCAGTTGCAACCGCGTCCCGGTGGTGGATGGCCACACCGTGAGCGCCTCGATCAAGCTGGCCAAACAGGCAACGCGGGAAGAGATTCTGGCTGCCTGGGCCGAGTTCCGTCCCCTGGCCGGGCAGGGTCTGCCCACCGCTCCCGAACAGCCCGTCCAATGGGCGCCGCAGGAGGATCGCCCCCAGCCCCGCCTGGACCGCAATCGCGGCAATGGAATGGCGGTCACCGTGGGCCGGTTGCGCCCCTGCGGCCTGCTCGACTGGAAGTTTACCGTGCTTTCGCACAACACGATTCGCGGCGCGGCCGGAGCGACCATTCTCAACGCCGAACTGCTGGCGAGCCTGGGTAAGTTATAGTAGCTATTAGCTTTTAGCTGTTAGCTTTTGACTGGATGTTCTTAGCCTTTAGCATTGAGTTGAAAACGATGGATAAGTGGCTGGGACCCGGAAAAAGGATAACCGCTGGAGTCTCCAGCAAACAGAGCTAGAAGCTAACAGCTGTTTTTGGAAAACTCGCATGAGCCTGGCGGTAATGAAATTTGGCGGCACGTCGGTCGAGGATGCGGCCGCCATCGGTCGCACCGCGGCCATCGTGGCCGGGCGCGCGGCCCTGGGCAAGCAGCCCGTGGTCGTGGTCAGCGCCATGGCCAAGGTGACCGACCAGTTGTTGCGCGCTGCCTCTGCCGCAGCCCAGGGCGACCGCGTCGGCGCTCTGGCCATCAGTTCGCGCCTGCGCTCGCGCCATCGCGACACCGCCGCCGAACTCGTCAAGAACCCCTCCGAAGCTGCCGATCTGATCGCCTTCGTCGATGAGAAGTTCGATTCCCTCGACGAAATTCTGCGCGGCCTGGCGGCGATTCTCGAACTCACGCCGCGCATTTCCGACCTGATCGTCAGCTATGGCGAGCGCCTCTCCAGCCGCATCGTTGCCGCGGCCTTCCGCGAACGGGGCATCGACGCCGTCCACGTGGACGCGCGCGAGATCATCGTCACCGACTCCCAGTTCCAGAAGGCCGTCCCCCAGGACGCAATCATCGAGCGGCGCGCCCAGAACATGCTGCTCCCGCTTACCAGCCTAGGCCAGGTGCCGGTGATGGGCGGCTTCATCGCCAGTAACGAGGCCGGCATTACCACCACCCTTGGACGCGGCGGGTCGGACTTTACCGGCGCACTCATAGGCGGCGCGCTTTCGGCCGAAGCCATCGAGATCTGGACCGACGTGGACGGCATCATGACCGCCGATCCCCGCATCTGCCCGGACGCCCTGCGCGTCAAGGTCATCAGCTTCGAGGAGGCGGCCGAGCTGGCCTACTTCGGCGCCAAGGTGCTGCATCCGGCCACCATCCTGCCGGCGGTCAAGAAGAACATTCCCGTGCTGGTGCTCAACAGCCGCAACGCCGCCTGCGAGGGCACGCGCATCACCTCGCTCGCCCCGCACTGCAAGAGTCCCTTCAAGTCCATCGCCGTCAAGAAGAAGCTCAGCATCATCGACATGGTGGCCAGCCGCATGTTGATGACCCACGGCTACATGAAGGAGATATTCACCGTCTTCGACCAGCACCGCTGCGCCGTCGATATGGTCTCCACCAGCGAGGTCTCGGTCTCGCTGACCGTGGATTCGAACGACAATCTGCCCGCCATCGCCGCCGACCTGGGCAAGCTGGCCGACGTGAAATACGAGGGCAAGAAGGCGCTTATCTGCCTGGTCGGCGAAGACATCCGCGGCAAGAACGGCATGGCCGCGCAGGTCTTCACCGCCATTCGCCACATCAACGTGCGCATGATCTCGCAGGGCGCCAGCGAGATCAACATGAGCTTCATGATCGACGAAGACGACGCCGACGAGGCGGTGCGCTCGCTACACGCCGCCTTCTTCAAGGACCCCGACCCGGTGATCTTCGACGTCGAGGCAAGAAAGCCGATAACAGCTTCTAGCTGCTAGCTGTTAGCTATTAGCTGAAACACGAGGCTCACCATGCTTATTCTCGTTCTAGGCAAGGGAAAGACCGGCAGCCTGGTCGCCGAGGTTGCCCGCGAGCGCGGCCACGGCGTCCGCGCGCTCGACATCACCGAGAACCAGCACGCCTCCGCCCTCACCGCGCCCAACCTGGCCGGCGTGGACGTGGTCATCGACTTCACGGCTCCCGAGGCCGCCGTCGAGAACATGCGCGCCGTGCTCGCCCTCGGCGGCCGCATCGTCGTCGGCACCACCGGCTGGTACGCCCACCTGGAGGAGATGAGGACCAAGGCGCAAAAGAACGGCGCGCTGCTTTACGGAACCAACTTCTCCATCGGCGTGCAAAAGCTCTTCCGGCTGACCGCCGAGCTGGCCAGGCTCGAAGGCTATACGTTCTCGATCGGCGAGACCCACCACGTCTCCAAGCTCGATGCCCCCAGTGGCACCGCCATCACCCTGCGGCAGATCGTGGAAGCTACCCAGCCTGGAGCCAAGGTGGAGATCACCTCGCACCGCGTGGGCGACGCCAAGGGCGAACACACCGTCACCGCCGCCGGCCCCGACGACGTTTTGGAGTTGCGCCACAACATCCTCAGCCGCCGCGGCCTGGCCCTGGGCGCTGTGCGCGCCGCCGAGTGGCTGGCGGGCAAGTCCGGCGCGTACGACTTCCGGGAAATCTTCGATCAGATGTGAGTCCGGCCTTATCCCTGGCTGAGGCGTGCAGAAGCCCGCCTCAAGGGCGAGGCCAAGAATTTGGCTGCGGAAGGCGCGGCTCTTGCAGCGAAAACCACTGGGAAACGGTGCTGAGTTCCCACATTGCGATACAGTGGAGAAAGCGACCCTGTATGGCATCTGTGGCAATCTGTTGATTCTGCCTTTGTTATCCTGCTGGGGGTGCAGGAATTCCGGATTTCCCACGCATGCCCCCTGTGGTAGAGGGGGGTGCCGTCTTTTTGACCGTCTGGGGGATTTCGGGCTTGCCGGAAGCACGGGCGCGGCAATGGGGAATCTGTTTCTCTATTCCAATTCTGCGCCGATTGAAGGAAATTTTCGGCAATGGGTGGGCGGGAGAGCTGCGGTCTCCCAGGTCCTCCGCCGCGGTGAACGGAACCTGGGCACCCTGGCCGCACGTTGGGGCTGGCACGGTTTCCGTTCAGAAAACGACGCGCCGCGGCCGAAGCCGCGGCGCGATCGAAAGGTGGTTTTGCACCGGCAGAGAAGGTTCTATCAGTCCACTTTGGCGCCAACGGTCTTGCCCGTGACTCCCTGGATGAAAGGCAGGCCATTGGGTTCGCCCCAACCGGTTACATTGTCCCAGCCTTTGGTCACGGTGAGCGAGCTATCCGTGCCGAAGCTGAGCGCGTAGATCAACACGCCATCGTCGAGGTTCCAGAGCGCGCTGAGAAAATCGGTCTGCGAATAGAGGCTCAAGTCGCTTTCTGTGTCTGGATTGTATGAGCTGGTGAAGATGGAGGCCGGGGTGAAGGTGGTGGTGCCGGAGTAGCCGGTCAACGATCCGGTCACGTCGTAGCTGGCAATGGTTGCGGCAGGCGGGGTGACATCGGAGATTTGACTGGAGGTGAGGCGGGAGACTGCCGGGGCGGCCTGCCCCAGGGGTCGTCCATTGTATTGGTCGGCAACTGTCCAGATTGCGGTGAAGAGTGGACTCGACAGACTTGTGCCGCCGATCACCTCGCCATATTGCGTGGAATTGGAGGTGTAGATCACGCCAAAGCCGGTAAAGGGATCGGCCACGGCAGCGACATCGGGTACGAGACGCCAATCGCCGGCCAGTGCGTGCTGCCAAGCCGGCTTCTTGTAGTAGATGCTCTGGCCGCCGCCAGCGCCGCCGACGACAAGCCCAAACATAGGATCTGTCACAGCGTCCAAATAGAGCTCGGAGATGAGGTTGCCCCATCCGGTGACGATCTGACCGCTTCCGTAGGGATTGTTGAGGATGGAGGTACCGCCGACGGCTGTGGCGTCAGGCGAGTTGGAAGGAACGTTTGGCGCGCCAACCGGCGTGCCCAGGCCGCCATCGCCGCCGTCGCCGCTGGAAAACTGGAAGGAGATTCCCTCTGAAGCAGCGGTCTTAAGCACAGAGTTGAAGGACTCCTCTTCGAGAGGGCCGGCCGCAAAGTCCTGATCGACCTCCCAGCTATCGGAAACGGCATAGCCGAGCCGCCGGCTCACGACGTAATCCAGCGAAGCAAGCAAGTCCTCGTTGTCCTGGCCGGCGGAGGCCACAACCACGATCTTTGCGCCGGGCGCGAGCGCGTGGGCCGCCTGGATGTCCAGAGCAATCTCAAGATACCAACCCGTAGTGACGCCCGCATTGGGATCGACCGGCTGACCTTCGGGATAGACGACGGAGAAGGTTTTGGAATCAAGCGCGGGCAGGCCGCAAGCCGCTGCGGCAGCATTAGCGTCGGACTCAGCCTGAGGATAACCGTAAGCTTCGACCAGCACGGTCGTCTCTCCGGCTCCATCGTAACCCTTCGCGTAGAGCGGCGCCAATCCGTAGTGGGCCTGGAGCTGGCTGGGAGTAAAGCCCACGGGCGCGCCGCTGGCATCGTACTCCATGCCGGAATAGATTGCAGTGGGCAGAGAACCGAAGCTGGTCAGCGACAATGTGACCGAGGGGGTCAGCGGCGTATCGGTCAAGCTGGCGAAGAATGCGGCCTGATCCGCTTTGCTCGTGAGTTGCTTTTCGAAGACCGCCTCGCCGGTTTTGGGGTTGCGGGCAATGGTCAGTTTTGGCCGAGCCTGGTGAACCTCAATCCCGGAGACGGAGTCGATTAGGTCGCCGGCCGGGCCCTCGAGGCTGGCATCGCGGATGTGCGCCTGGAAGGTCGTGCCGTTCCACTGAAAGGTGTGCAGTTCGGTTTGAAAGGCGCTTTCGACGATGGCTGCGGTGCCGTGGACGCGCAGTGTAAGCCGGCGGGGATCACTGGAAATAACGCTGAATCCTTGCTGGACGAGCTGCGAACGGACGATTTCGTACTCGGCTGCCGTGGGCGCATAACGCTCCAGGTCGGCATCCGTAAGCCACTGGTGGAAGCTGAGAGAGCCGGGCGTATAGAGATCGGCGACCGCCTGATCGAAGCCATCCTGGTCGTGCATCTTGAGAACGACGGTGAGATTCATTTCCTTAGCGGGGTCAACCCGGCCAAGATCCGTCGCCATGCCGACCACGGCAGGAACATTGTGTACGGGCAGGCAATATGCCGATGAAGCGGAAAGCGCGAGAAGAGACAGGGCGCCGATCGACGCCTTGACTGACAGGGACTGAAACGTCATATATCCTCCGTGAATTCTTTTGTTGGGGGTGGGCTTGGGATGCCGGAGTTCGGACGGCACCGGCGGAATGCATCAAGGCGAGAAGCCTGCCTGATTATGCTTTGAGGGTGGCAGGCTTCCCACACTTGTCCTTGCAGGCCTGCGAGTTATGGATCCTCCGCCGCCAAATTGCTTCAAGATAGGCAAGGCATAGCTGGATTGGCCAAGCGAGACACAAGTTGTCTCGAATATGAGACAGCAAACCCGGCTCCGCGGTTATTCCTTTTTTTTGAGAAGTGGGATAGCCGCTTAAGCATAGGGCGCTTCCGTATTGGGCGGGGCAAGGTGGGTTGGCCGGTAAGTCCGGCGCCTGTCCCTCGGGCTAGGCATTCAGTCCGAGCAGGGTTGCGACCTCGCCTAGCCGCCGGTCGCGCGTCCATATCTTCAGGCTGCCAAGCGCGGCGGCGGCCAACAGATGCATGTCGAGATAGCCTACGCCCTTGCCGGCAATGCCGTGCTTCTCGATGAAGAAGAGAACCTCGTCGTCGCTGGCCACCGCGACCGGCGGCAATGACTTGAGCAGGTAAAGCCGGTTGGCCCGATCGGCAAGGTTTCCGCACGCCAACTCGCCCACCACCCAGGGATGCATCCTGACGAGTTCCGCATTGAGAAGCGCGACGAGGCGGCTGCTGGATGACCGGAAGTGGTCGATCCAGATTGACGTATCGACGAGAATCAACGTCCGTTCTCCCGGCTCAATTGCCAAGCTCGCGGCGGCGGGGAATATCCCGCAGGTCCGGCTGCGAGCCGCCGAGACGGGCGAGACGCAACGCGCTCTCCCGATAGATCAGCGCCTGGAGAGCCGCCTTGAAGAGCGGTCCGTTCTCATCCAATCCGCTCAAGGCTCGCGCTTCTTTCAGCAGGGCGTCATCAATGGTGACCGTTGTGCGCATGTGTACCCCCCCCAGGACTGCATCAATTATAGCACCAAGAGATGCGCTCTGTGATGAGGATGGCGATGCACCCTTGCACCCCTCCGCCAGGGGCGATGACTCAAGGCGGGCGCTACCGCCGCTCGCGGAAGAAACTTCGCAGCAACTCCGCCGATTCTTCGGCGAGAATGCCCTGCTCGACCTGCATCTGGTGGTTGAGCTGGGGATGGTTGAGCACGGAGAGCACCGAGCCAGCTGCGCCCGCCTTGGGATCGGCGGCGGCAAAGACCAGCCGGGCAAGCCGGGCATGAATCATGGCTCCGGCGCACATGGCGCAGGGCTCCAGCGTCACAAAGAGCGCGCAGCCGGGCAGGCGGTAGTTGGCCAGCGCCGCGGCCGCCGCGCGCAGGGCCACAATCTCAGCGTGGGCCGTGGGGTCCAGGTCGCGCAGCACGCGATTCTGTCCACGCGCGACGATCGCACCCTCGCACACCACCACCGCGCCGATCGGCACCTCGCCCGCCTCGGCGGCCAGGCGGGCTTCGGCGAGAGCGGCTTGCATGGCTTCGAGGTCGGTCATCATGGCCACAATGTTAGAGCCTCTTCACTGCCCTTGTAACGCAGGCATCGTGATAACCCACCCTTGCCGCAAGAATTTGCCGCGGCGGACGGCGAGAATGGGGCACCCAGCGCCTCATGCTCTCTTAGAGAATGCTATAGCGCCGCGGGCTGCTGCTGGGTTATGCAGTGCAGCGCGCCCAGGCCCCAGACCAGGTCAACGCTGTCGATACCGATGACTTCGCGGTCCGTAAAGACCTCGGCCAGAATGTTCAGCGCCACGCGATCGTTGGGATCGTGGAAGGTGGGAACCAGGACCAGATGGTTGGCGATATAGAAGTTGGCATAACTGGCCGGGAGGCGCTGGCCGCGAAAGACCACTGGCCGCGGCATGGGCAGCTCGACCAGCGTGAACTGCGAGCCCGAGAGGGTGCGGGCGGCCTTGAGGCGGGCGAAATTCTCGGCCAGTGGAGCGTGGTTGGGGTCGCTCGCATGCGGCTCGACGGCGGTCACGATGGTGGCGGGCGCGACGAAGCGGCTGATGTCGTCGATGTGGCCGTGGGTGTCGTCGCCGGCGATGCCGCAGTTGAGCCAGATCACCTGATCGATGCCGAGGAAATCGTGAAAGGCCTGCTCCAGTTGCTCGCGGTTGACGCCGGGATTGCGCTGCTGTACCTCGCTGAGCAGGCACTCTTCTGTAGTGAGCAGAGCGCCCGCGCCGTTGGCATCGATGGAGCCGCCTTCGAGGACCAGACGCCGCGAGGAGCCATCCGGCAATTCGACCGCCGGCTGCCACGCGGGCAAGCCGAGCAGCCCTGCGATGCGGCCTGGCACCTGATCATCGAGCTGCCAGTCGGAGTACTTGGCCCAGGCATTGAAGCGCCAGTTGGTCAGGCCTACCCGGCCTTCCGCGTTGCGGACGAAGATGGGACCGGAATCGCGGGTCCAACTACGGTTGGTGGGCCAGTGATGGAAGGCGACGCGGTCAAGATTTGCTCCCGCGCGTTTCAGAATGTGCTGCGCGCGCTGTTCGGCCTTGGCGTCGTTGACGAGAATATGCACCGACTCATGCGCCGCGAGCAGCCGCACGATCTCCGCATAGACCCACGGGATGGCCTGAAACTTCCCCGGCCAGTCGTCGGGATTGTGGGGCCAGGCAAGCCAGGTAGCCTCGTGGCGCTCCCATTCGGCGGGGATGCAATAGCCGAGAGACCTAGGGGTTCCGTGGAATTTTTCCACTATGAAACTCCCGATTTCTTAAGGATCTGATCCAACTTCTCTTCTATCGAAGCCAACTTATCTGCTGGTTTGTCGGTCTCGGACTGATATAGCCAAATAATGTCTTTCAGCCATTCGCGTTTCGAATTAAGACGCGGATCAATCACGGCAATCAGTAGTGCTTCCAACCCCGCAATCAGTTCGGAGGGACTTAGCTTGATCTCCTTCGGGCGCTGCCAAGCTTTGCCCTGCTTGAGGCCGAAAACGCCGAACCAGGAAAAGCTATCCCAGCGGGGACCCTTTCTCCAGTCCGCTCTATGTTCCGCTAGCCGGTCTCCCAGACAGGTCTTATCCGCCTTGCCTACATAAACTGGAAGACGATCCTGGTAAAGAATGTATACGCCCCTTTCGCCGTACATATTGATGTCCGCTCCGTTAGGTTCGCGTCTTCCGAGCAGCCTCCAAGGTTTCCCCCATTTCACGTACTCCGGATTCCAGAACTCGCCGCAGGTCTTGACGAGACAGGAGTGCGGCATTTCTGCTGGCACCATACCTGTATCTCTCTCATCGGTCATGTTCTTGCCTCCTAAAACAGTTCCACGCCTCTTCAGGCACCTCCGCGCATATGGCGGCTCTCCCAAGGCAATAAGCCAAGAATCACACCATCATTCGCCACCCACGGGAGAACCCAGCCACCGCTCGGTGATGGGCGAATACGCGTCGATGCGGCGGTCGCGCAGGAAGGGCCAGTTGCGGCGCGTCTCTTCAATCAGCTTGAGGTCGATCTCGCCGATCAAAATCTCCTCGGTATCGTGCGAGGCTTGGGCGATCACGCGGCCAAAGGGATCGGCCAGAAAGCTGCCGCCCCAGAACTCGATGCCCGGCCCGGAGGCGCGATTGCCCAGCTCATCGCCCTGCGCCGATTTGACCTCGCCATGCTCGAGGCCCACGCGATTCGCCGAAGCTACATAGACGCCGTTGGCGATGGCGTGCGAGCGCTGGATGGTCTGCCAGGCATCGTACTGCGCCGCGCCGAACGCGTCCTTTTCCGCCGGGTGCCAGCCGATGGCGGTGGGATAGAAGAGCGCCTCGGCGCCCTGCAGCGCGGTGAGGCGCGCGGCTTCGGGATACCACTGATCCCAGCAGATGAGCGCGCCGACGCGGCCAAAGGCGGTATCCACGGCCTGAAAGCCCAGATCGCCGGGCGCGAAGTAGTACTTTTCGCGGTAAAGCGGATCGTCGGGAATGTGCATCTTGCGGTAGACGCCGGCGATGGCCCCATCGGCATTCAGGGTGACCGCCGTGTTGTGATACAGCCCCGGCGCGCGGCGCTCGAAGAGCGAGGCGACGATGACGATGCGGGCCTTTCGCGCCACCTCGGCCAGCCGCGCCGTTGACGGGCCGGGAATCTCCTCCGAAAGGTCAAAGAGCGCAAGCTCCTCGCGCTGGCAGAAGTACCGGGTGCGGAAGAGCTCCGGCAGGCAGACGATGTTCGCGCCCCGCCGCGCCGCCTCCTCGATGCGCTCGACGGCCAAGGTGAAGTTGGCCTCCGGGTCCGCGCCCATGCGCATCTGCACGAGCCCCACGTGAAATTTGCGCGAATTCTTCATTGTCGCAAGCTATCTTTCTCAGGAACGAGGCCGGTTTTGGTTCATAGTATCCCACCCTTGCGCCAGAAAAAAGGCGCAAGGATGGGGCACCCAACTCTTTAGACACACAAACCAGCATTGCTACGCAGCAAGGCCAACCCCTTCTATCCGGGTTGGCCTAAACGGTCTGCTGCATGCGATGCCTACTCGTCCAGAATCAGCACGGCGGCGGCGATGGTCGTGGTCCACAGGCCGCGCTTGTCGCCCACGGCCGACTGCGTGATGTTGCTTGTGCGCACAATCTTGTTGGAGATGCGGTAGATCTCCTTCTTCTCGTCCCAGCTCGTATCCGGATCGAACTCCACATCCAGGGTGGTGGCCAGCATCTCGGCGGCCAGCTCCTCAGCGTACTCGCCGGCCTGCTCCTCCGATTCGCCGAAGCTGTGGTGCTCGCTCAGGTAGCCGTAGGCATTGCGGTCGGCGGGAATAGCCACGCCGATGCTCGAGACCAGCAGCCGGTGCGGCTCGCGCGTCGAGTTCTCCGCGATCACCGCGAAGACCACCTCGCCGTGATTCAGGTAGGTGAGGCCTTCCTTGCGCGGAATCACCTTGCACCGCGGCGGAAAGATGGACGAGACGCGCACCAGATTCTGCGAGGCGATCCCCGCATCCCGAAGCGCCAGCTCAAAGGAGCTCAACCGCTCCTTGTGTTTGCCCACGCCTTTGGTGAAGAAGAGCTTCTTCGGCACCATGCTTTTTCCCAATTCCTATGTACCCTCCCGGAGTTTGAAGATCGCGATTTGCGTTGAACGTTCCCGCATGAGTCTATCGCATCCGGGCGGGTGGGAGCAGATCGGGTGCGGATTTCATTGCAGATTCACGCGGATCGAGTTCCCGCGCCGGCGGAAGCGCCTTGTTTCGGCCATCGGCAATCTGCCTGGAATCCGCACCTTCCAGAGATCAAGATGCCCGAGCTCCCATGGCTGGGGCGGACCCGCAACTCAGTGGATCAGCGCGGACCGATCGAGCGCCCGCAAGCCGCCGTGCGCCTGCGCCGCCTTGAGCACAGCCTGGGTGGCAGCCAGCTCGGCCCGGCAGGCCGTGAGCTGGGCGGTGAGCTGGGCGGTGAGCTGGGCGAACTGCGATTCCAGGTGCAGGCGCAGCTCCTCAATGGCCATCTCCAGCCGGTCGTTGGCGGCAATCTGTTCGGCTTGGCTCATTTGCACGGCCTTGAGGTTGGGCAGGATGACGTCGGAGAGCAGCCGGGAAAGAGAGGCCAAGGGATCGTTCATGAAGAGATTCTAAGCAGAAACCGTTGGATGCGCATGATTACGGCTGGCGGCGCGTTGGTAACGGTCTGGGAGCTGGCCAGCCCCGGACACCTCCTCGGCTGGCGCGGCTCATGCCCTTGAGCCGGCCGCCAAGAATGTAATGGCGCTGTAAAGCCGAAGCGCCGTTGCATTTGTTAAGGTTCTTTCATGCCAGGGAAGACTCTGTTGACGGTTGTAGGCGCGGCCCTGCTCCTGGGGCCGGGGTTGCTTGCGGCGCAGACGGTCGATTTGCCCACGAGCAAACAGTTGATCGGGGAGATGCCGGGGCATCCGCGGCGGCTGAACAGCCTGCCGATGTCGATGGCCGTCTCTCCTGACGGGCGCTACGTGGTTACGGTGAATGCCGGGTATGGAACCTTCGAGTCGCAGTATGAGCAGTCGCTGGCGGTCCTGGATACGCGGACGGGCGCGCTCGAGGATTATCCCGACGCCCGCACGCTGGCGCCTGGCGCCAAACAGACGCTCTACTCCGGGCTGGCCTTCAGCCGCGACGGAACGCATGTGTACGCGAGCATGGGCTCGACCTCCGACCCGCTCGGCGATGGCAAAGACAGGACCGGCAGCGGCGTGGTGGTATACAGCTTCACGGCGGGCAGGATCGCGCCGGAGCGCATGATTCATCTTCCGCTCCAGCAGTTGGCTCCGGGGCGGAAGACGAGGCTGATCGGCGAGGCGGAGGGCGACAAGGGCGTGCCGTTTCCGGCGGCGATCGCGGTGATTGGCTCCGCGACGGGCGGTGAAAAGCTGCTGGTTGCCGGCAATCTCTCCGACGATGTTCTGCTGCTCGACGCCGCGAGCGGCACAATCGAGAAGCGCTTCGATCTCTCCGAAAGCGATGCCGTGCCCTCCACCTATCCCGTCGCGCTGGCGGTTGCAAAGGACAGCGCGCGGGCTTTTGTCGCGTTGTGGAATGCTTCCGAGGTTGTGGAGCTGAATCTGGCCAGGGGAACGGTGGGGCGCAGGCTGGCTTTGTTGAAGCCCTCCAGCCCGGTGGCTCCGGGAACCCACCCCTGCGCGCTGGAGTTCTCGCCGGACGGAAAGACTCTGTATGTTGCGCTGGCCAACCGCGATGCCGTCGCGGCCCTGAACGTGGAAAGGGGGCGGTTCTCGGTGAAAGGCTACTTCGATACCCGCCTGCCGGGGCAGAGCTACTTTGGAGCCGAACCCGAGGCGCTGGCGGTGAACGCCGACGGCAGCCGGCTGTATGCGGCGAACGCGGCCAGCGATGCCGTTGCGGTCATCGACACAAGGAAGCTGAATAAGAAGGCCTCGAAGCAGGGGATGGTGGAACCGATCGGCTTCGTGCCCACCGAGTGGATGCCGATGTCGATGGCATTCATCCCATCTGCCTCCGGCGGAACGCTCTATGTGGCCACCGCCAAGGGCAAGGGAACCGGGCCAAACAACTTTCCCCAGCAAGAGACAGAGGAGATGAGGCAGAGGAAGTTTCACCGATCGACCACTTATATCGGGACTCTGCTCTATGGCTCCCTGGCTACGCTCGATGCGGCCGAGGTGGAGCGGGATCTGCCGCGATGGACCTCGGTGGCGATGGAGTCGAACCGCATGAGAGCCGCGGCGGAGACGATCGCCTTTGCCGGTGAAGCGCCAAACCCGATCAAGCACGTGATTTACATCATCAAGGAGAACCGGACCTACGACCAGATCTTTGGCGACCTGGCCCAGGACGGCAAGCCGGTGGGCAACGGCGATCCCAGCCTGACCATGTACGGCGAAGCAGTCACGCCCAACCTGCACAAGCTGGCCCTGCGGTTCGGAGTGCTGGATAACTTCTTCGATTCGGGCGAGGTGAGCGGCGACGGGCACGTCTGGTCGACGGCGGCCATCGGCACCGATTACCTGGAAAAGACCTGGCAGCAGGAGTACCGCGGCGAGCAGAGAACCTACGATTGGGAGGGCGTGGTGGCGGAGGACTATCCGCTGCTGCAGAAGATTCCGGATGTGAACGAGCCGGCCAGCGGCTATCTGTGGGGCAATCTGGCCGCGCACGGCAAGAGCTATTACCACTTCGGCGAGTTCATTTCGACCACGTTCTGCAACGAGGCGCGCGTCGCCGATCCGAAGATGGGGCCGCTGATGCAGGGCCGCGACTGCGCGCGCAAGGCGATCGATCCGGGCGAAACGCTGCCCGCCGAGTGGGGCGGCGGCGTGAACAGGTGGGCCTGGCCCATTCCGCTGATCGCCGCCAACGTGGCCACCAAGCCGGAGCTGGTGGGCCACTTTGCCGCCGAAGCGCCGGACTTCAACCTGATGGTGCCGGACCAGGTGCGTGTCGAGGTCTTCCTGCGGCATTTCAAGCAGTGGGTCGCCGACAACGAGCAGGGCAAAGACACCATGCCGGAGTTCGTGATGCTGCGGCTGCCCGACGACCACACCGCGGGAACCAGGCCCGGCAGCCCAACGCCGAAGGCCTCGGTGGCCGATAACGATCTGGCGGTTGGGCGCGCGGTCGAAGCCGTCTCGCACTCTCCTTTCTGGGACGATACGGCATTCTTCATCCTGGAGGACGACGCGCAAAACGGCGGCGATCACGTGGACGCTCACCGCAGCCTGGCGCTGGTCATCAGCAGGTATTCGCCGCGCGCCGCCGATGGCGCGCCCTTTGTGGACAGCCGCTTCTACTCCACCGTCAGCGTGGTGCGCACCATCGAAGCGCTGCTCGGCCTGCCGCCCATGAACAACAACGACGCGCTCTGCTCGATGATCTCGACGCTGTTTACCGGCCCTGGGGATCAGCCGGCATTTGCTGCGGTTTACTCCAACCGCGACAACGGCCTGATCTACACCGCCAACGCCAAGACCGCCCCCGGCGCCAAGGAGAGCATGAAAATGGACTTCCGCCACGCCGACCGCGCCGACGCGCAGAAGCTGAACGTGATTCTGTGGAGGGACGCGATGGGCTCGGCGCCGGCGCCTGCGATGCTGATGGAGCGCAGGAAGAAGACCGCGAGAGGCGACGACGATTAGGACGCATCTCTCACGGCCAGATCGGCGCTACAAATTCGTTGACGCGCGTTGTGAGAAATGCGGGTTATGCCAGCTCCACTTCGATCTTCTTGGCTTCGGGGTCCAGCCGGACGATTTTGAAGCTCCGGACCTGGCCCGCGCCGAGGGGCTGGGGCTTTGACTGCGACGCGGGGGCGTCTCCCTTCCAGCGGGCTTTGAGCATGGAACCGAGAGACGACAGGTCGGGCTTGGCGGGCGGCTTGGTTTCGGGCTTGAATTTGGGAGGCGGCGCGGCATTGGCCGTGGATGGGGCCTGGCTGGGGGTGGCGAAGGCGGTGCGGCAGATGGCGCGGATGCCGTCGCCCAGCTCGACGTGGGCCAGGGTTGCGGACTGCTCGACGACGCGGCCGCTGACGGTGTCGCCCGCCTTGTGCTCGGCGATGTACTCGTCGATGTGGCTGGGGATGAGCTGCTTGATGCTGAGCTTGACCTGGCGCTTTTCGGGGTCGATGGCCAGAACCTGCGCCTTGACCACCTGGCCCACGCGCAGCACGTCCTGGGGATGATTGATGCGCTTGTCGGGGCTGATCTCGCTGACGTGGACCAGGCCCTCGATGCCGTCGGCCAACTGCACGAAGGCTCCGAAGTTCATCAGCTTGGTGACCGGGCCCTCGATCTGCGCGCCGGCGGGGAAGTTGCGCGGGGCTTCGATCCAGGGGTCGGCGAGGGTCTGCTTCAGGCCGAGAGAGATGCGCCGCTCCTCGGGCTTGACGGAGAGGATGACGGCGTCGACGCGGTCGCCCGGTTTGAGAATGTCGCTGGGGTGGCGGACCTTCTTGCCGTAGGTCATCTCCGAGATGTGGATGAGGCCTTCGACGCCGGGCTCGATCTCGACGAATGCCCCGAAGTCGGCGACGCGGGTTACAGTGCCCGCGATGCGCTGTCCGGCGGCGAGGTGTTCGGGAGCCTTCTCCCAGGGCTCGGGCTGGAGCTGCTTGAGGCCGAGCGAGATCTTTCTGGTTTGGGGATCGATTTTGAGGATGCGGAGCTGGAGCTGCTGGCCGATGGAGAGCGCGTCTTCGGGCTTGCCGATGCGGGTGTAGGCGATGTCGCTGACGTGGAGAAGGCCGTCGATGCCGCCCAGATCGATGAATGCGCCGTAAGGCATGAGGCTGCGGACGGTGCCGCTGACGGTGTCGCCTTCCTTCAAGGCGTCGTGGCGGGCTTGGAGGAGGCCGCGGGCCTGCTCTTCGAGAACGATGCGGCGATCGACGACTACGTTCTCGTCAGTGACGTCGAGCTTGGTGATGCGGCAGTTGATCTCGGTTCCGACCAGCTTTTCCAGCTCGGCTGCGTCTTTGGCTCCGCTCCGGCTGGCGGGCATGAAGGCGCGCACGCCGATATCGACCGAGAGGCCGCCCTTGATGACTTCAGTGACCGTGCCGACGACGGCCAGCTTCTCGGCGAAGGCCGCTTCGAGAGCGGACCAGTCGCGGGGCTGCGCAACGCGGAAGCGGGAGAGTTCGTAGTAGTGCTCCTCGTTGCGGCCGGTGACGGAGACCGGGAAGCTGTCGCCGATCTTGACCGCTTCGGCGTTGTTGTCGAAGGCGGAGCGCGGCAGAACGCCCTCGGTTTTGTAGCCGATGTCGAGGAAGACCTGGTCGGCGGAGAGAGAGACGACGGTGCCCTGCAACTGCCTTGCGCCGGGCTCGCCCTTGTGGGAGTGGGCGCGCTCGAAGGCGGAGAGCAGATCGGCGAAGGACTCCGCGGGTTCGGCGATCTCGCCGGAGGTGGGCTCGGGGGCGGACTGGGGAAGGCTGTCGTTGGTCATGACGTTTACCCCTCCATTCTCCCATGAATGGGCGCGGGGGCGGTAAGGGCGAGCCCGGGTTTGTGGACACGGGTTGGGTTGGGGAGCGAGAATGGCGGTTCATGCGGAGGGCGTTCCGATGGTGCAATCGATGACACGGAGGGGTTTTGTGCGGCTGGGGGCGGGCGCGGTGGCGGCGGGAGCGGCGATGAAGGCGACGCTGCTGGAGCCGGCGGCGATGAGGGCCCAGACCGTTGGCGGCGGAAGCGCCGGCGGGGCGAATGGGCGGAAGATTCGCTTCGTCTCGATCGGCACGGGGATTCGCGGCTGCGACCTGCTGCGGTCGGCGCGCCAGGTGCCCACGGGCGAGTGCGTGGGCGCGGCGGATCTTTACCGGACGCGCCACCAGGCGGCCAAGGAGGCCTGGGGCGCGGAGATTCCGACCACGGGGGACTACCGCTCGCTGCTGGACCGCAAGGATGTGGACGCGGTGTTTGTGGCCACTAGCGACCACCATCACCGGCGGGTTACGCTGGATGCGATTGCCGCGGGCAAGGACGTCTATTGTGAGAAGCCGATCTCGCACAGCGTGGCCGATGGCGCGGCGATGGTCGATGCGGTCCAGGCGGGCAAGCGGATCTTCCAGGCCGGCAGCCAGCGCGTGAGCTCGATTCTCTATAAGAAGGCGGCGGAGATTTACCGCTCGGGGCGGCTGGGCGAGGTGCACTGGATCGATGCGCAAATCAACCGCAATTCGCCGGGCGGGGCGTGGGTGTATCCGATTCCGCCCGACGCCAGCCCGGAGACCATCGACTGGAAGGAGTTTCTGGTGGATGCGCCGGAGCGGCCCTTCGACGCGGCGCGGTTCTTCCGCTGGCGATGCTTTGCCGACTACGGCGCGGGGCTGGCCGGGGATCTGTTTGTGCATCTGCTCTCGGGGATTCAGGGGATTACGGGGATGAATACCGTGGCCAGCCGGGCTTATTCGAGCGGCGGAATCTACCACTTCAACGATGGGCGGGACTTTCCGGATCTGCTGGAGACGGTGTACGACTACCCTGGGATGCAGGTGCACCTGCACTGCAACCAGAACAATAACGACGGCGACGACCGCATCGGCATCTACGGGTCGCTGGGAACCATGGTGGTGGCGGGGAACTCGCTGACCTTTACGCCGCAGGACGTGAGGCCGCGCTTTGAGACTTACGGCTGGAACGGGATGACGGCGGCGCAGAAGAGGCAGGGACTGGAGGAGTGGAACGCGGCACATCCGGCTCCGCCCGCGGCGCTGGGCGAGACGGAGAGCTACGCGCTGCCGCCGGGCTACGACGACACCGCGGATCACATTGCCAACTTCTTCAGCGCCGTGGAGACGCGGGAGCATGTGGTGGAGGACGAGGTCTTCGGCAACAACGCGGCCATCGGCTGCCACCTGGCGAATTACTCTTACTTCCACCGCGCGGTGGCCCAGTGGGATGCGGCGGCAAAGACCATCAAGGGCTGAGCGGCAGCCTGCCAGGGAGGACCGGCAAATGAACATTGCTTCGCGGAGGAGTTTCTTGAAGGCTACAGGTGCGATGGCAGCGGCGGCGTGGGGGGTCGATCGTTTGGGAGCGGCGCCGCTTCGGCTGCCCATCGGGTTGCAACTCTACAGCGTGCGCGATCTGCTGCCCAAGGACTTTGACGGGACGCTCGGCAAGCTGCGCGAGGCGGGCTATACGGAGGTGGAGGCGGCCGGCTACTACGACCGCTCGGCGGCGGAGTTCCGCAAGGCAATGGACCGGGCCGGGCTGCGCTGCGTCAGCACGCATCATGGGCTGGGCGCGCTGCGGCCGCAGCTTGACCAGCTGATCGAATACGGGCATCAGCTTGGGCTGGAGTACATCATCTGCCCCTCGCCGGTGCGCCGCGATCCCGCGCTGAAGGGCGCGCTCAACCTGGACGACTGGCGCTGGGTGGCGGGCGAGCTGAACCGCATCGGCGAGAAGGTGAAGGCCGCGGGCATGACCTTCGGCTATCACAACCACGGGCCGGAGTTCGGCACGGAAGGCGGCGTGGTGTTCTACGACGAGCTGCTGCGGCTGACCGACCCCAGGCTGGTGGTCTTCGAGATGGATTGCGGATGGGTCTTCGCCGCCGGGCGCAACCCGGTGGACTACCTGAGCAAGACGCCGGAGCGCTTCCCGCTGCTGCACGTGAAGGACATGGCGAAGGATGCGAATGGGCAATTCCACTCGACGGTGATGGGCCGGGGGGTGGTGGATTACCGGCTGATTCTGCGCGCGGCCACCGGCCTCAAACACTACTTCATCGAGCAGGAGGAGTTCGACATGGACACCCTGGAGGCGCTGCGGCTGGATGCGGAGTACATGCGCAAGCTGGATGTGTGAGGCGATTCCCGAGTTGGCTGGCGGTGGGATCCGGCGGTCTGCGCAAGGAATAATCCCGACATTCTTCCCTCTCATGAAAATCGCTTTGATGTGGTCAAAGCAAGTATTAGAATTTCTAAAGGAAATGGCGGCCGACAGTCCGTTCTTTGCACAATTCCTGTTGAAAAGGGGGCCGCAATCCGATTAAGGTTGTATGAGCCTCTCAAGTACTGCAGCTTGTTTCTCCTGATCTGTCTGCTTCCTTGGTTACTTGCTACCCGAGGTGTTTCCCATGGTTTGCCCCAAGTGCAAGTCCGGTTCTCTGGCCACGGTTCCGGCCGAGATTCGTCTTTACCGCAATAGTCCCCGTACGCTCAGCCATCCACCCCTGACGCCTTCTCCCGATGTCCGGGTGTGCCTGGACTGCGGCTGGTCGGAGTTTTCCATTCCGCACGCATGGCTTTCCGCGGGATGGTTGCGTCCGCTGCGCCCGCAATCGGTCCCGAACAGGGCTGAGATCGGCGCATCGCACGCGATCGCGCTCGTGTCGTAGAGCTGGGTTCCGGCAGCATCTGAATAGCGGGCTGACCCCATGAGTCGGGGTCGAAGGTTGATGCCTGATTGACCCCAGGACCGCGAACAAACGAGCGCCCCCCCGGAGCATCCGGCGCACCAATACAAGAAGGCCCCCAGCCGAAGCTGGAGGCCTTTTGGCTTAATGCGAACTTGGTGCGATCCCACCCCGCAGAATCCGAGATGGGGCCAGGCCTTTGCTGATCCCTGACCCCTGATCCCTGTTTTTAGTACATGCCGTCCATGCCGCCGCCGTGGCCGCCGCCGGCCGGTGCCGGCTTGGGCTCTGGAATCTCGACCACCAGAGCTTCGGTGGTGAGCAGCAGAGCGGCGATCGAGGCAGCGTTCTGGAGCGCCGTGCGGGCCACCTTGGTGGGGTCGATGACGCCGGCCTTGACCAGGTCCTCGAAGGTGTTGGTCAGGGCGTTGTAGCCGTAGTGCGGGTTGTAGACATCGCTTTCCTTGTCCTTGCCTTCGATGACCTTAGCCGCAATCACAGCGCCCTCCGCGCCCGCGTTGGCGACGATCTGGCGGAGCGGATCTTCGAGGGCGCGGCGCACGATCTGGGCGCCGATCTTCTCGTCGCCTTCGAGGGTCTTGATGAGCGCGTCGACGGCCGGAATGACGCGAATCAGCGCTACGCCGCCGCCGGGAACGATGCCTTCCTCGACCGCCGCGCGGGTGGCGTGCAGGGCATCCTCGACGCGCGCTTTCTTCTCCTTCAGCTCGGTCTCGGTGGCCGCGCCCACCTTGATGATGGCAACCCCGCCGACCAGCTTGGCCAGCCGCTCCTGGAGCTTCTCCTTGTCGTAATCGGAGGTGGTCTTCTCGATCTGCGAGCGAATCTCCTTGACGCGGCCCTCGATCTCGCTGGACTTGCCGGAGCCGTCGACGATGGTGGTGTTGTCCTTGTCGATGGTGATGCGCTTGGCCTTGCCCAGGTCATCGAGCTTGACGCCTTCCAGCTTGATTCCCAAATCCTCGGTGATGGCCTTGCCGCCGGTGAGGATGGCGATGTCGCCCAGAATGGCCTTGCGGCGGTCGCCGAAGCCGGGAGCCTTAACGGCAGCCACGTTCAGGGTGCCGCGCAGCTTGTTGACCACCAGGGTGGCCAGGGCTTCGCCTTCCACGTCCTCGGCGATGATCAGCAGGGGCTTGCCGCCGCGGGCAATCTGCTCCAGCAGGGGCAGCAGGTCCTTCATGGCGCTGATCTTCTTCTCGTAAATCAAAATGTAGGGATCTTCGAGGACCACTTCAAGGCGCTCGGCGTCGGTGACGAAGTAGGGGCTGAGGTAGCCGCGATCGAACTGCATGCCGTCCACCGTCTCCAGGCCGGTGTGCATGGTCTTGGACTCTTCGATGGTGATGACGCCGTCCTTGCCCACCACCTTGACCGCTTCGGCGATAATGTCGCCGATCTCCTGATCGCCGTTGGCCGAGATGGCGCCCACCTGGGCCACCGAACCCTCGTTCACGGGCTTGGACAGTTCGCCCAGAGCGCCGCCCACGGTCCACTTGCCGTCCTTGTCACGGGCGCCGATGATCGCGACCACGGCCTTTTCGATGCCGCGCTTGAGCGCCATGGGGTTGGCCCCGGCCGCCACCGTCTTCACGCCCTCGCGGTAGATGGACTGGGCCAGAACCGTCGCCGTCGTGGTGCCGTCGCCGGCCACGTCGCTGGTTTTCGAGGCGACTTCCTTCACCAACTGAGCGCCCACGTTCTCCAACGGGTCCTTCAAATCGATTTCCTTGGCTACCGTCACGCCGTCCTTGGTGATGACGGGCGAACCGAACTTCTTCTCGATCACGACGTTCCGGCCCTTGGGTCCGAGCGTCGCCTTCACGGCGTCCGCCAGCGTGTTCACGCCGCGCAGGATCGCCTGACGGGATTCTTCACCGTGCAGAATCTGCTTTGCCATGTCTGTAACTCTCCTTGAAAACAGTTGTCAGTGATCAGTTGTCAGTGATCAGATACCGGCTTGCAGTGACCAGTGATCGCCAAAACGTGGCGGGCGGTCTTTACTGACCACTGACCACGGATCACTGACCACTCGGCAGCTACTTCTTCACGATGCCGAGAACTTCCTCTTCGCGCATGATGAGGAACTCCTGGCCGTCGAGCTTGATCTCGGTGCCGGAGTACTTGCCGAAGAGAATCTTGTCGCCAGCCTTCACGTCGAGGGGAAAGACCTTGCCCTCGT
>Ga0326727_10009407_pt1 | contig 24073 bp, 14 predicted proteins | sample MB2enrmetagenome_FD_207643 | JGI IMG/M metagenome (GOLD analysis project Ga0326727, IMG submission 207643) | Lab enriched peat soil microbial communities from McLean, Ithaca, NY, United States - MB29MY | ecosystem: Environmental > Terrestrial > Soil > Wetlands > Peat | place: USA: New York... | reverse complement strand
CTGGGGTTCAACCTGGGCGGCGGATTCCATCACGCGTTTCCGGACCACGGCGAGGGGTTCTGCGCCATCAACGATATGGCGGTGGCCATCCGGCGGTTGCAGCGCGATGGCGTTATCCGGCGCGCCATGGTGGTGGATTGCGATGTCCACCACGGCAACGGCACCGCGGGGATTTTCGCTGGCGACCATTCGGTGTTCACGCTCTCGATTCACCAGTTCAACAATTATCCGACCGAGAAGCCTCCCTCGAGCCTGGACATTCACCTGGCGGACGGGGTCGGCGATGCGGAGTATCTCCAGCGGCTAGGGGACGGTTACCGCGCGGCGTTGGCGATGTTCCAGCCGGAGTTGGTGGTGTACGCGGCGGGCGCGGACCCATTTTATGCGGACCAGTTGGGCGGACTGTCGCTCACCTTCGACGGATTGGAGGAGCGGGACCGGCTGGTGATCTGGACGGCGCTCACTCACGGGATTCCGGTGGCCGTGGTGCTGGCGGGCGGGTATGCGGAGAGCGTGGAAGACACCATCACGATTCACGCGAATACCGCGGCGGTGGCCAAGGAAGTGGTGGAGAAGGTGCGGGGCGGGCCGGGGGCATAGGCGTTAGAGTAAGCTCTCCGCGGGAACCCGCTGAGCTGTCGGGAATCGGTAAATCCTTGGCGACAAGGCAGGATCTATCGGGCGCTGTCTCATCTGTCTTCCGAGCATCAGCGCCCCATTCAGCCTCGAGCCGACGGTGCACCCGAGCAGATTCTACTCACCCGACCTCAACGGCTAAACCGCCGTCCTCAGACAGCGCGCCGAACTGCGATTGCCTACGCTGCAGTCGCGTGCGTAAAATGTTGGCGTGGGCACGGATGAAGACGCGAACTGCGGGGCGACACGCCGTTTGGTCGTGGAGGCGATGCTGACCTTCGGACTTGTGTCCGTTGCGCGCGCTGCTTCCGACAGACGCGCGATGCGCGATTACCTCTACGTCAACAGTTTTGTATACGAGATCCCCGGCCGCATACAGAGGCTTGTGAAGGCCAAGGGGTTTCGAGCGTTGTGGGTGTTCTATCCTGATGGACACCTGGACGTTGTTGAGTGCGGCCTGGAATTCGACTTCGAGAAAAAGCGTCTCCGAGCCCTTCTTGCCGGAGCCGTCGTTGAGCACGGTAACTGGGAGAAGCGTGAATTGTCGTCGGTGGCAGTTTCATTGCCTTGCTCTCGTTTTCCACAACCACCAAAAGCCCCGCCCTGCAAGCCGCCAGAGACGTTTCTATTCGGACGCACTGAGGCAGGCCCTCCGGGCCTTTTGGGGAGGGCGCTAGTTCCGAATGTCAACCCGAATATGAGCCTTATTGCCGCACCGAGTCTTGACAACTTCGAAGATCTCCGAAGGCTTCTTGATCGCGAGCATCGATGAGGTAGTGCGCGGCTGCGGAGATCGGCAACGAGAAACACCCCTACCCGATTGAGCGCAGGGTGTCGATTACCCGCCCCTGACGCCGCGGGGTTTAGGAGGGCCGACAGGCTGTTACGGAACCCACCGGGAATCGGCCCGCCAGCCCCTAAACCTGGCATCCATGGCGGTCCGGGCCGGGGACGGTTGGGCGGTTAGGCCGCCCACGGCGGCCCGCATGAGACTACAATGGTTACATGGTCAGCACATTACGGGAGAGTAAGGCTAAGCTGTCGGAGTTGGTGGCGACGGCCAGTCGCGGGGAAGATGTACTGATCACCGTGCGCGGCACGGTCAAGGCGCGTCTCACCAAAGTGGAAGCGTCCCCGGCCGGCTTCGACGCCCGCGCGTGGGTTGGCGAGTTGCGCGCGCTGCAAGAGGCCACAAAGAGACGCAGAAAGCCGAAGTTGACCATCGAACGCATTCTCGCCGAGCATCGTGCGGACCGCGTCTGAACCGTGAACTACTGGGACACGTCCGCGTTGTTCAAGGTCTGCGCCCCGGAGGACGATTCCGGCTATTTTGGGGACTTGGTTGTCGCATCTGGCCAGCCCGTTGTTTCCTCCACCATCGCAATGACCGAAATGCTGTGCGCGCTCTACCGGAAGGAATACGCTGGCGAACTGAAGCGCGGCGGCGCCCTTGCCACGTACCAGAAATTCGTCGGCGATTGCAGGGCGGGCCGGATCGTACTGGTCCCTTACGGCGAACAGGTTTTCACGGCCGCGGAGGAGATTGTCCGGCTGGCTTTCCGGCGGGCGCGGCCAGTAATGGTCCGGAGTCTGGACGCCATTCACGTGGCGTCGGCGGTCACCGCCCGGGCGAGAGTCATGGTCGCAACCGATGCCCGATTGCGGCAGGTGGCGGCGATGGCGAACTTGAAGCTGATGCCGTGACGCAACCCAGCCAGCCGGTGGAACGTCATAATGGTCGAATGGGTTTCGCCGCCCGACTTCTGTTTGTGATCGCCGCCGCCGGGTTGCTCGGCGCTCAATCCGGCGCTCCCGCGGGTCAATCCGAAACCGCACCCAATCTCAAAGCCCTGATGGCGCGCGGGGTGCAAGCGTACGATGCCCGGAACGATTCCGTGGCCTTGGGAATCTTCCGCCAGGCCGCAACAATGGGTGACGTGGACGCCATGATGTACCTCGGCGTGATGTACGGAACCGGCCGCGGCGTGAACGTGGACTACGCGTCGGCCATGGCCTGGTTCCGCCACGCGGCGGACGCCGGAAACAGTCAGGCCATGTGCAACATCGGTCTCTTGTACCTCGAAGGGCTAGGCCTGCCAAAAAGCTACAGCGACGCCATGACCTGGTTTGGCAAAGCCGCGTCTTTCGGCAACGCCGAGGCGATGTTCAACGTGGGCGTGCTATACCGCGATGGCCTAGGAGCGCCCGTGAACTATGCCGAAGCCATGAAATGGTTCCGCAGGGCGGCGGGCGCGGGGGATATCACCGCCGCCAACGCCATCGGCGTGTTGTACCAGCAGGGCCTCGGCGTCCCCGTGGATTACGCCGAGGCCATGAGTTGGTATCGCAGATCGGCCGATGCGGGCAACGATATGGCCATGTACAACGTCGGCGCACTGTGGGAGGGTGGACTCGGGATGGCCGCGGACCGCGAACAGGCCATCATCTGGTATCGCAAGGCCGCCGCCGCCGGGAATGAACCCGCCCAGGCTGCGCTGAAAAGTCTCGGCGTCAAGGACTGACCCCTCGGCCCCGTCGCGCCAATGTGGTTGCCAGACTCTTTCGAGCGGCATCGAAGTCCGGTTTGATCCGAAGGGCCTCCGTAAACTGCGCGATCGCTTCGTCGAGCCGCCCCGCGCTGGCAAGTAACATCCCCAGAGTGTTGTGTACACTGGCATCCGTGGGCTTTAACCGGGCTTCGGCGTCGAACTGCGCCAGCGCTTCGTTCAGTCTTCCCCGGCTCATCAGAGCGAATCCCAGGCTATGGTGAGCCTCGGCATGGTCGGGCCGCAGCCGGATGGTTTCGGAAAACTGGGCCATCGCTTCGTCCGTGCGTCCCACCGCGGCAAACATCCTTCCCAGGTCATAGTGCCCGTCGGCATGCTCCGGCCTCAGTTGGACCACCTCCCAAAACTCTCTCATGGCTTCGTCGGTGCGGCCCTGGCTGAGCAACAGCGCTCCATAGCCGGAATGCGCTTCCACATTGTCGGGCTGGAGACTTAGCGCTACCCGATATTCCCGCTCGGAATCATCGGCCTTCCCCAGCCGTCTGAGGATCGTCGCCAGGTTGACATGTGCTTCCGCGTAATTAGGCCTGATGCGGAGCGCTTCGATCACGTGGCCCCAGGCCTCTTCATTCCGCGTTTGTGCCACATAATAAGCCGCCAGATTATTATGCGCGATATGGTTGCCGGCCGTGACCTCGACGGCGTGCTCAAACAGCGCCCCGCTATTGGCCCAGTATCGCAACTGGAGCCAGGTCAGTACCAGGCAGGCCGAACAGGCGGTGACCGCCGAGACGGCCACCACGGTCCTGGCGCGTGGATACCGCTTGACAAAGTCCGCCGCTCCCCAACTCAGCATGATGGTCAGCCCCACCATGGGCAGGTACATGTACCGATCCGCCGAGGACTGCCCTCCCACCTGGACGAACCCGATCACTGGCACCAGCGTCCCGAGATACCAAAACCATCCGACCGCCAGATAAGGGCGAGGGCGAAACCATCGGAGCGCCAGGACCGAGATGCCCGCCAGCGCCACGCCCGCCGCCACCGCATACCATACAGGCAGATCGTGGGAATACGGGTAATACACGGCCAGTTTCGAGGGCCAGAACATCCGGGCAATGTACACAATGTAAGTCACCAGAGCATTTGCGATCCGCGAACCGGCGGGCAAAGAACCGAACGATCGGACGGCGTGCCCCTGTTGTTGCGCCGCGTAGGTAGCCAGAGACGCGCCGGCCGCCAGCGCGAAAAGCGGCAACTTTTCCCACAGAATGGCGAGACGCCTGGCGCGGCGGAGCGGCCATACATCCAACAGCAGCAGCACAAATGGCAGCGTGACGATCATCGGCTTGGCCATCAGGCCGCCACAGAATCCGAGCAGGACAAGCACATACCGGCCCAGGCCGGGCCGTTGCGCATAACGCGCGTAACACCATAGCGTCAGGAACCAGAAAAATGCGCAGAGAACATCCTTTCTTTCGGCGATCCAAGCCACGGATTCGACATGCAGGGGATGCAGAGCGAAAAGGAAGGCCACCAACGCGCTGCGCCAGAGGGCTCCGGTCATCCGTTTCAGGGCGGCGAACAGAAGCAGAGTGGCCAGCGCGTGAAACAGCACATTGGTCAGGTGATGCCACCCGCTGCGCAGCCCGAAAATCTGGTAAGCCGCCATGTGAGAAACCCATGTCAGCGGAAACCAGTTGGAGGCGTCGTAGGAGGTGAACGCCCAAACCAGGCCGTTCCACGTCAGTCCGGCACGCACGTGGTTGTTTTCGCCGACGTATTCCGGGTCGTCAAAGTTGACAAAATCAAAATGCCGGACCTGGCTGTAGACTGCCAAGGTGGCGAGAAACAGCAGCAGGTAGACGCACAGCACGCGCGCTGGATTGTGCTCGCGAGCCGTGGCGGCCACCTTGCCTTCCGCCGGCCCGGGGCGAACCTTGGTTGGACGTCTGGCTCGTTTCCTCACGAATACATGCCGCCATTACGGCAGGCCGCCGAAATCGTAGTATTTGTGGGCCACGCCGGCCGCCGAGACGGTCACCATTCGCAGGCCGGATCTCGCCGGGGGCACGGGCTTCCCCACCGGGCCGGTGGTGATCATCTCCAGGTCGCCGTCGCGCGCCTCTGAAGTGCTGTGGTAGTGGCCCGCGAAAACCTGCTTCACGCCGAGTTCGTGAAGCATCTTCAGATAGCGCTGGCGGGTCTCGCGCGGGATGTTTTCGTAGCGGTCCTCTTCGTTCGCATCCTTCAGGAATAACGGAATGTGCTGGAACACGATGGGGTGTTTCGCGCCGTCCCGTTGCGCCTTGGCCAATTCCGTTCGGAACCACGCCTCCATTTTGACGGCTTCCTCGGGAACGTTGTGCGGGGCCTTCTCCAGGCTCGAATTGAGAACGATTCCGGTAATGTCTCCCACGCGGAAGGTGTAGTAGTCCGGCCCGAATTGCTCGCGGTATTTCGCCAGCAACTCTTTGGTCGGCTCGTTTCCCACGTCGTGATTTCCCGGCATGAGGAACAGCCGGATCGTCGAATCCAGCTTGCCCGCCACGCGCTTGAATTCCGCGATTTGCGCGGCGTCGCCCGCCGCGTTGACCAGGTCGCCCGTCACCACCACGAACGCGGGCTTCAGGCGGTTGGCCGTCGCCACCGCAAACTCGAAGTTGGCGGTCTCCTGCTCGAACCCTTTGTTTTCGGTGTACATCCCGAACTGCGGGTCGGACATCTGGATAAATGTCTGCGCCGCGAGCGTCGCCGCAAACGCCAGCGCCAATAGAATCCGTCGCATCATACGCTCATCCTTGTGGTTGCGCTTACTGCCCCATTCGATACAGCACCGTCTGGACCGTGGCGACGCCTCTCTGCTCCTCTGTTACGCGAATCTCCGCGACTGTTGAGAGGACGCGGCTCAGGCTGGCAATATTCCCTGAAAAGAACGGCGGTGCGCCGCCGCGACGGTCCCCCCGCCCGAACCCCATATTATCAGCGGGCGACGTGAAGTCGAGCGCTGTCATCACGCGCTCGTAGTTGGGACGCTCGCGCAAATGCCGAAAGCCGGCGGCATACGTGAAGGCGCTCGCGGGCGGAATCGTCCCGACCCGATCAAGCACCGCGCCGAGCAGCCCTGAGTCGTTGCCGAGGAAGAGAAGCCGTCCGCGATTGGCGAAGATCAGCGTTCCGAGGCCGTCGAGGCGTTCGATGGGATGCCGCCCTGCTGCTCCACTAACCCATCCGGCGCCGAGTTGGGATGTGGTCCACAGCTTTCCCGCGGCGGCAGTGAGAGCAGTCCGGACCGAGTTCCGATCCCAATCTCCGGCGCCCTCGAGGACGATCACCGAAGGCATCTGTACAAACGATCCGGCGGCCGGCGAACTCGATTGCACCAGGAGGAGTGCGCGCCCTCCGGACTGGTCGACCATGGCGCGCGCAGCGGCCACGGAATCGGAAACGCCGGCGTCGGACGGCAACGGTTGCTCATCGATGCGCGTTTCCAGATCGCCTTCACTGCCGGCGCGGCTGTCGGGGGAGACCCCCCAAGGAGCATTGCGCCAGTTGCTCGCGCGCTGGGGTTGTGGTCCGATGAGCTTCTGTACGATCAGGGCGGCCACGTCGGACGACGCGCCGGCGCGCGATGCTTTGTACAGGCCGGCTTCGGGGGGAACCAGTGCCAGCAGGCTGGAGACCGTTCCGGAGTCGGTGGCCGCGGGTGTAGGCTCCGCCGCCTCAGGCGCACGGAGGAATACTCTGCTTTCAGCGATGTTGCCGCCCGTTCGTTTCACATCGGCAACCCCGGCCCAATACCGGCGGACCATCGAGGCGTTTTGCTGAACCCAGTAGGAACGAAAATACACGCTATTGACGAGGGATTCGAGGTTCATCACCAGCCGCAACTCCCCGGGATTCGACGCCGCGGCCACGGCATCGCGATACCACCGGTCAGAGGCGATGCTCGGGTTTCCACCGCCGGAGAATAACTCGAGCGCCTGGGCTACGAGGTCGTCTCTGGTGGCGAGCAGAAGGTAGCCTTTGGCCAACGCAAAGGCGACGGTTCGCCTGGATGCCGGATCGGTGCGGACGTAGAAGGGCACGCCGCCGGCCTGGCGCTGCTCGAACTGTCCGCGGACGGCCCACAATCGACTCTTCATGAAGTCGGCGTCGGCGATGCGGCTGACATACAGGAACTCGACATCGCGGATTCCGTAGAGCGCCAGCGCGGAGTCCGTTCCAGCAATCTCGGTAAGACTCTTGAGGTCGGGGAGAAATCCCGCCGCCGCGCCGTACTGGCCGTATACCTCGTGAAGCTTGATGAACAGGTTGGAGCGGGAAAAGACGGCGTAGTTATCGCTCTCCAGCCAATCGGCCTTGACCTTGGATGTATCCCAATCGCGAAGCAGGCGGCCGAAATCAGGCGCCTCCAGGTAGAGCAGCGCACCGCCGGGCATAAGGGTGGCTGGTTTTGGCGCCGGCGAGGTGGTCTGGAGGAACACGTATCCGGCGGCGGACAATAGCAGCGTGGCCAACAGCACGGCTGTCTTCATTGCGCACTCCTGAGGATTCGCGGGCGCACGACATGGTCCTGTTCGATTACATCCTTGATCGCCGGCTGCCGTGCGGCGTTCTTCGTACGGCGATCCTGCTCGGCTATGAGCTCGTTTAGGTGGCGGACAAGCGCGTCGCTTTGATTTGGCGGTCGCAAGCCGATCGCGGCGCGCAGATGACTCTGCGCCATAATCAGATCATCGAGGCGCTCGGCGGCCGCGGCGAGCGACTCCGCAATGGCCGCGCGTTCCTGGTCGGTGAGCTGCGCCTGCGGCAAAACAGACGCGGCCTCGGGCTGCCGATATGGCAGGTACCGGCCGCGGCGACCGTAAAACGGCACTTCCGCGTTGAATCCGAGCTGCGCCCGCACGCGGGTTTCTTCGAGCGCCAGCGCGAGGCTGTCGCGGCGCAGCGCAAGCGCGGCGCGAAGTGCGCCCAGGCGAACGCGCTCGTCGGCGGGAGCGAGCGCCAGCGCCTCCCGCCACAAGCGCAGCTTGACCTCCGGATTGGAGACCTGACGCGCCGCTTCGATGCGTGCCTCGACCTGATAAGGCTTCACCGCGGCATCCGGAGTCACAGTGGGCGAGGATAGAAGCGCGAGTTCGGTTCCGGAAACGCCCGCTACAGGTTGCGGGACGGCCAATCGCGCGGCTTCGGCGCGCAGTTTGTACGCGGCCTGTGTGTCGGCCACAGCGGCTGTGAGCAATCGTCCGCGCTCGGCGGATGGGGTGGGTAGTGTGCGGGCCAGTTGCACCTTGGCCTCCGAATCCCACGGCACGGCTTTGACCCGCCTCTGGATGAAATCCGCGGCTTCCGCGGTCTTTCCGTATTTGCCGAGCAACTCCGCGGCGGGCAGCAAGGCCTCGAATCCGTCTTCGACAACCAGGGCCATGCGGTTCAACAGCGCGATGGCTGTGGCGGTGTCGTTGCGTTGCAGTTTGATTTCAGCCAGGCCGAGAAAATTGGCCGCCTCCAGATGTCCGTTCCGGATTTCGCGATCGTAGAGGAAGTCGAGAAGCGAGCGGGCGCTGTTCTCATCGCCGTCGCGCCGCAATGCCAGCGCAGTGTTCCGCAGACTCTCGATGAGTGGCGCCGATTCCGGTTGCACACGATATCGCTCCAGAAGCGAATCCAGATTGCCAGTCTTGGAAGCCAGCCGGATCTCCACTTCGTCCCGGAATTGATAGCCGTCCCAAGGGGTGCGGGCGCCGGTCGCGCCGGGGATCTGATTCCATTCGGCCGATGCGCCTTTCACGTCTCCGGCGTTCAGGAGCATCGAAACAAGGTGTAGGCGGGCTCCCGTCGCCAAACCAGCGCCGTACTCACGGTTGTCGCCAAAGGAAGCTTCGGCGCGCTTGGCTAGGGCCGCCACCAAATCGCGTTGTAGAGAGATCCGCTGCGCATCGGTAAGACCGGGAACTCGCATCAGCGCATTCAGAATCGTCTCGGGGTTGTTCATGGAGCGGCCCAGTTCCACCAGCCAGGCGGTTCCTTCGCCGGATGCGATGGATGCGCGGGCAGCCGGCTCGACGAGTTCGTTCAGCCGGTACTCGTTATTGCGCTGGTAGTAATCGCCGAGTAAGTGTACGATATCGCCGCGTAGATCGCCGAGCGCATGGCGCTGTCCAATATCGGTGACGGTTTCCGCCACCCGGCCCCAGAACGGTTCGGGGACCCGCACGCCGCGGCTCTGAATTCGCAGAAAAGTCGTCATCGCGGATTTCCAGTGGGCCACCGCCTCCGGCCGCAGGCCCTGCGACCAGAGCACGCGGGCGATGTGGTCGTGTGCGTCGCCACGGTCCGCGTCGAGTTCAAGCGCGTGCTCGAACCGGGTGATCGCTTTCGCTCCCTGGCCGGCCTCGGCGTACGAATCGCCAAGCGCGATGTAAGCGCTCGGGTCCCCTGGCGCCGCTTCCAGCGATGCAGGCAGCCATGCTTCGGCGGCAGCGTTCCCGCCCGAGGCAAGATAGTCGCCGTAGCCCGCGCCGTAGTAGAACCAGACCGAGCCCACGATGATGGAATCCGGCCGGAGCGGTGTTTTGAGGCGTTCGCCAATGGTGCGCGTGTCCAGCACCGCTTGGAACGCGGCATCGATTGCGGGGGCACGGTCATCGAGGTACTGGCCCGCGAGGGCGGAATAAGCCTTGGTCCATACCGGAGCCAACGCGCCGCCGCGAATTCGAACCGCCGAGTACGCCAATTCACGACTGTCGCCGGCGATAGCAAATTGGACAGCCCGGTTGCGGATTTCGGCGGAGTCGTTGCCGCGGACGACCGACAGCAGTTCCTCCGGTTGCCGCGAGGCCATCAGTCCGAGATAGCGGTCCAGCAAGACGCCCGAGAGGGCGTTCCGCGCCAGCGCTTTCCCCATGACGCGCGTCTGGCTGTCGATGTCGCCCTCGGCGATGAATGCCTGTGCGGCCTGAGCCAGAGCACTCGCTTCGACGGGACGCCCGGGATTCTTCGCGGCGTATTCTTCCAACTGGCGGCCCAATTCGCCGTACAGCCCGCGTTGCGATTGGAGTGTCGCGAAACGTTGGTCGACCTGCAGCGCCGCGGCGGTCATGGATTCGTGCTGCCATCGGGATTCGAGATCTACCAGCCCGGCGGATTGGACGAGCGGCAGCAGGGTGGCATCGCGAGTCGGTCGCGGGACGCCTGCCGCCCGCGAGGTCAATGTCTGCTCCAGGCGTGTCTTCTCTTCGGGTGTGTACGTTTCATCGATAATTCGCCCAGCCTCCCGCGTCACCGCGGGATTGACACCCACACAAGGGAGCACTGCTTCCATTCGGCGCGCCCGTGCCATGATGCGTGCGTAAATCGGCGCATTGTTACCGTCTTTGCACAGGTCGGCGCCCGCCAGGTTGGCGCCGCGATCGGCGAAGGCGACCGCGTCGGGCAGGATGTGCCAGGACTCCAACTGCCCGGCGATGTCAAAATCGGCGTCGGCGGTTTCGGTTTGCGCCCCGATGATCGCAGTTTTCAACGCGCTGACCGCTTCGGATGTTTGCCCGGACCGCGCCCGCAATCCGGCGACTTTGATCATCCACTGCGGATCGCGATAGGCCAGTTCATAGAGGCGGCCATAGCTCTTGATGGCATCGTCGAATCGCATCAGCCGCTCTTCCAGGCGAGCTCTCGCTTCGAGCACGTCGGCGCGGTCCGGCCGCGCCTTCATGGCACGCTCGTAATCGGCGATGGCCGCCGGAAAGTCTTCGGCCACGGTTTCGATTCGGCCGAGCACGATGGGCCAGCGATAATCGAGCGGCGCCTCGGTTATAGTTTTACGATAGAACGCCACCAACCGCGCGGCCTCGCCGTGCGCCACGGCGTAGGCCGCGGTTTCCTTGGTGAGCGCCTCGTCTTCGGGGAAGCTGTCGACCACCTCGATGTATTGGTCTACAGCGCCGGCGCTGTCCTTCAAGCGGTCCAGCGCGGGAATCAAACTGCGCCGGACGGCGGCGATTCGCTCGAGGCGCTGGGCGGGCGTCAACTGGGATTGCCTCAGCCGCTGAATGGTGGCGAGCTGGTAGTCGCGAAAACCGCGATCGTCCTTCGCCTGGAGGTACGTGTCGGCCATGGCGGCGAGGTACTCGGCGCGGAGAGGATCCGCCGAGAGCAGCCCGGCCAGCAGAGTGCGCGCCCGATCGAACTGGCCCGCTCCCGTGGCGATGCGAGCCGATTCGAGAGTGAACTGGGCGGCGAGGTCCGCTCGGGCGCGTTTCGAGGCGTCGAGCAGGATGTCGATGGCTTCCGCGGGCTGCCGGTTCCGTACATGAAAATCAACCGCGCCGCGCACTACCCCGAGAATCAGCGGGTCTTCGCGATAGAGGCCATCGACCACGCGAGCCGCGCCTGCGATGTCTTTCTTCGATTCGAGAAGCCGCGCGTTGGCCAGAGTAAGGCGCATCTTGTCGACGGGGTCGTTGCTGATGGCGGCAAGCCGCTCGCTGGCGCGTTCCTCGATGGCGTCGAATCCCAGACGGCGGGCGGTCTCCTGAAGTTCGGTGAGGTCGGCGGAGGACTTCTCAACCTCGACACGCGCCTGAAGCAACTTCTCGAGATCCTGCCGGCGCTGCTGCGCTTCTAACACGGAAATGCGCAACGACACGGCCGGCGGCGAAGGATCGGAGACGATGGCGGCCGCAGTCGCCTGGTCTACCAAGTCGCGCGTCTGCGGGCGGCTCAACAGGCGAAGCAGGCGGTTGTCCGCGGCGCTCTCACCGAGGAGGGCGCCGGCGACGTACTCACGCACGGCGCTGCCGTAGTCGCGCTTGCCTTCGTAGATGGCGCCGGCCTGGTAAGCGAACAGCGCGGGGTCGTCGAACTTCTTGCGCGCGGCGGAGATCCAGCGCAACGCATCGTCGTAGCGGTAGTAGTCCCAATAGACGGTCGCGGCGTCCAGGTAGGCTTGCGGCTTGCCGGGTTGCTCCGCCGGCATGCGGTCCCAGAACGTGCGAGCCCGGGCGAAGAGTTCACGATCGGCCAGAATGTCGCCCATTCGCGCGAGGATGCTCTGGTCTCGCGGGTCGGCGCGTTGCTCATAATCGGCGAGGGCGATGGCGATGTCAGTGTCCTGAGGGTAGTACGCCGCCAGCGACCGGTAGAGCGCGGATGCCTTGGCTGCGAATTCGCGCCTGCCGGGATACGCGGAGGCCAATGCACGCGCGGCCGGCGCCGCCGCCTCAAAATGGGAGAGCCACGCTTCCGCTTCCACGGCAAATTGGACCGCCGCCGGATTTGAGGCGAGAACCTGATCGAACTGCCCGTTCACTATACCGGGATTGGCGGCGCGTATCTCCGCCAGTTCGGGATATAGCCGGCCCTGTTGCGAGAGCTGTTCGAAGAACCTCGAGCGGAACTGCGGATCGTAGAACCAGTATTGCCGCAGCAGGCGATCGGCCGCCGCGGCATCGTAAGTCCCTGACTGAGAATATGCGTTCAGCAGGTTATGGACGAAGACCATGTCTTCCGGGAAACGCTCATGCGCGTACAGGTTCAACTGACGGTACAGGACGGCGCCGGGGTGGACCTGGGAGACGATCTCGCTGAAGTACCGTTCGAGTTCGGTGCCGGAGAATACGGCGATGGCGTCGCGGCTGATCTTTTCGAGGGCGTTGTTCTGCTCCCGGCGCAGATACCAGCGGGCGAGTTTGTGATACCACGATCGATCGGCGAACTTCGCAATCGCCGTGGCGTAGATATCTTCGACCTCGCGCGCCATCCCGTTCTGTTCGAGGAACGCGGCTAGCCGTTGGTAGAGGCCCGGGTCGTCGGGGTTGCGATCGATCTCTGTGCGATACACGCGAAGTGCGTCCAGCGGACGGTTCAGAGCCGCCAGGCGGGAAAGATACTTGTCCAGCACGCTGACGTATTCGCCGGAGCGGGCGCCGGCGGGATTCGAACTGATCGGCACGCCGGAGGCTTTGGCCGCCAGTTCGCGGAGCAATTGATCGTATAGCGCAAATTCCTCGCCGGTGCGGTTCGCGCGCGCCAGGGCATCGGAAACCTGCATCGCCACGGAGACGCGCGCGGCCCCGGCCGGAAATGCGGCCAGGTACTCACGGCCGGCGCGAATCACGGTCGCATCGTCGCCGTATGCGGCGTATGCGGCAACCAGTGCGGCGCGCAAGGGAGCGCGGTACTCGGATCGCGGAAACCGCTGCTCCAGCAGGGCCACCAACTGGGCGGCGGCGGCGCGGTGGAAGTAGGCGGCCGATTTTTCGTTTTGGCTCTGATACTCCCAACGGGGCCCCGTCCAGTTCAGCAACAGCGAGAGAATGCCGTTGAGCAAGCCGGGCGACGGGTCGACCGTGGCAATGTCCTGGTAGAAGGAGAGATCGCCCGACCCGAACTGGATGGGCTGATCGGGCGCCGTGAGCAACAGATTGGCCAGACCGTACAACGCTCGTTCCGCTTGCGGCCCGCCGGCCGGCGGAACGCTGTAGAGCGCGTAGTACAGACGCGCCGCCTCGTTCACATCCGGCAGCCACTCGAACAGTTGCGCCAAGGTCCGCAACTCATCGCCGGTCCATGGCTGCCGGCCGGATTCTTTGGCAATGCGGTATTGGAGCAATGCGCGCCGCGCGGCCGGCACGTTGTTCTGGGAGCGAAAGTAGTGGAAGAGCCGGGCGGTAGCATCCAGGTCGGCGGGGTTCGACGCGAGCGCAGTGTGAGCCCGGCCGGCAAATTCCCGGAGCTGTCCTTGCTGCTCGAGCAGCTTGAAATAGCTGGTCCGCATCTCTTCCGGCCAGAGCGGCTGAAACGCTCGATCATAGAGGGCCAGGGCGGCGTCCGGCGAACCGCGGCGAATTTCAAGGTCGGCGCGCATCCTCACGCGCTCGAACTCGTCGTGGAAGGCGCGGCCATAGCTGGCGATCTCGGTTTCGGCCGCGGCGAATTGGCCATGGGCGGCCAGATGTTCAATCAGCTTGCGCCAGGCGGCAGGCTCCTTGGGGTAGCGGGCGAGCCAAGCGCGGAAGACGGGTTCTGCCACGGACTCTGGAAGAGCTTCCTGCCCGGCCACATCAGCCATGCGCTCGAATGCGAGCCAACCCCGCTGGGCGGTTGCCGGCAGGAGCGGATCGTCTTGCGCAGCCGCCGTGGCGGTCAGGGCAGCGAGTTCGTCAAGCGGCCGGATGCGGCGATGGTAGAAGTCGGCCAATTCGATCTGGGCGCCGTATCGATCGGCCGCGTTCGCGGCGTAAGCCTTCCAATCCGCCTCGGCCGCGGCGAAGTCCAGGGCCACCTCGGCTTCCCGCGCCCGCAACCGGTAGAGCATGGCGTCGCGCGGCGCGCCGGAGATCAGGTTGGTCAGCGCCGGCCGGGTTTCGGCGGGCGGCCGCAGGATGGGCACGGTGCCACCCGGCATGGGAACGACGCGAAAAAGCGCCGCGATGGCCGGGCCCGCGGGAGTGTGCTGCACCCAGGGCTCGATCTCGCCGCGAATGAGGAAGACGCCGCAGACCATCAGGCCCGCGGCCGTCAAGACTTGGCTACCAGACTTCAAGCGCCACCTCCTCTGTGCCCACATTGTGCGCGATGTCCTCGGCGGTCACGTGAACGGTGTACTTGCCCGGCGGAAGGTAGGCCGGCACAACCATCTCGCCCGTATTCGCCTTCGCGGCGCTATTCCAGCGGAGGGCGACGGGCATCGCTCCGTAGAGCCGCGCCGTGATGGTGCGCGCGCTCCCGGAGGCCTGAGCGGAAATGCGAAGTGTTTCGCCGGCATGGGCGCGCGGTTTGTCCAGCCGGGCGCGCAGCACCGGCGTCTTGCTGGCGATCACAAAGGTCTTGGATTCACGGTAGACGTGGCCGTCGCGATCGCGGAGAATCAGACGGACCTGGTGCACGCCATCGGCCATGTCCACCGGGGCGAGAAATCGCGTCTGCCAGGTGTCTTCCTCCTTCAGGTAGCGGAGCGGCTTGGTGAGACCGAAGGGAAACAGCGCGATCACCGAAACGATGGATTCGTCGGCTTTCAGCCGGAGCACCGGGTCGCCCGGCCGGATGACGCGAGGCCGCAGCAGCGCGCGTGGCACAGCGAGGAAGGATGTGTAGGGCGTGACGAACTTGTACTTCTTGGATAGCCCGATGACCTCGTCGATGGTGGCGCGGTCCTCGCCTTCCCGCTCGATCTTGTCCAGCAGAGCATCGACGCGAGCCTTGGCCCAGGTTCGGGGCAGATCCGGGTGTTCGACACCGGCCGCCGGCAAGGGGGCGGTGCGCGCAAATCGGAGCGCTCGCTGATCGCGGATTCCCGTGACTGTAAACGTGGCCTGCGGCAAAGGCGCCTTGTACTGTCCGGCCCAGGTGGCCATCGACCCGGCGAAGCGCGAGTCTTCGAGTGGATACACTAAATCCACGCTTGCGGCCGGCGTCACGGCTAACGAGAGGTTCTTTACCGGCTCCTGGCCGATCTTGTCCAAAAACACGTTGAGCTTGAACTCGATGGGCTCGGTGGACAGCACCCAATCGAAATACCCGCCGTTGCTCGCGAGCATTCGAAGCAGCGGCAGGTTGGCATCGTCGCCGATGCCGAATACCAGCGTGTGCGGCCGCTGGACCGGCGAGCGCTTGCGCCACTCCGCCGCATACCATGCCGCCAGTTTTCCGGTATTGACAGCGCCCTCGGTGGCTCCGCCATCGCTGATCAGCATGAGGTAGGGTTCCCCCGCGGCGGTCTCGGCGAGCGCAGCCGTCAAGGCGCGTTGCAGGTCGGTTCCACCGCGAATCCGGCTGTTTCGGATAAAAGTGAGTGCCTGCTCGATGTTCTCGGGAGTCGCCGGGCGCGGTTGCGGAGCGAAGAGGTTGAGGTCGGAGTTGAAGAGCAACAGGTTGAACGAATCGGTGGGCCGTAAGCGGCGCAGCGCCGCCTCGCAGGCGGCAAAGCTCCGCTCCAGCTTGTCCCACTGCATGGAGAGCGAATCATCGAACAACACGATGAGCGTGCGTGGCGCAGATGATCGCCTTTTGTCGTCCACGGCGCTGCTGGGAATCCTCAGGAGAGCCTGCGCTTGGAAAAATCCCGGTCCGGAGGCGGTCTCGCGCTCGGTGATGACGCGGACGGTGTCCGCCTCCGCCGGGTCCAGAGCGTATCGCACCGCAAAGTCCTCTTTCAGATCCAAGTTGCTGCCGAAGAACTCCGCCTTCACGAGGTTGGGAGTGCGCTCGCGTATCTGGAGAGGGTATGTCTTGGCCACCGCCTCAAAATCCTTGATGGCGTGAGCGGATCGGAGTTCGAAGGTGATGGTGAGATGTCCGGCGGTCTGGACACCGTAGACATCGGGCTTGAGGGGAACCACAAATTCGGATTGATACCGCTCGACTGCTACGGAGTGTTGGTACTCCATCTCGATCCGTTTGGTGCCGAAACGCGGAATGGGCACGATGCGGGCGGTGAACTGCTGGCTGAGCCGGGCCTCGCCGGCATCGCGTTCGCCCATTTGAAGCAGTCCCGGGTCGATAGCTTGGGCCTTCGCCTGCTCGTAGATTTCTCCCGCGCGGCGCCGCTCGAGAATGACGCCGGGTATGCGAGTGACGTCGTCCCAGACGGCGAAATCGGATACCGTCGCTTTGCCGGGCAGCGCGAATTGGTAGACACCCTCCTGAATGGTCGCGCTATGGTTGCCGAAGATCTGCCGCACCCGAACGCGCGCGATGCCGTTATCGATTCGAATCTCGAGCGTCATCTCGTTGAGAGAGAAGACCGCGGGGTCGGGCTGCTGCCGGTCTCCGGGAATGAGCACGCCCGTATCGGCTGGCGCGCAAACGGCAAAGGCCAGCCATGCAATCAGAAAACGGGTCATCGCAGTGCTCCTTCCGCAATGCGCACGAGGCCGTTGTCGGTTCCGACGTAGAGGTAGCCGTCGCCGGCAACTAACGCCGTGACGTTCTTCGAGGGCAGCCCCAAGGTGGTGTTGGTCCAGCGGCCGGACGCGCGGTTGAAGACGAACAAGCCGCGGTCGAGACTGCCGGCATAAAGCTGGCCGCCGCTCACGGTCATGGCGTTGGGATTCACCACGAAGCCTTCCTTGAGATCCGGGAAAGAATGCCATTCGCCCGACGCATCGAGCCGCAGAACCCCGGCGCCATAGGTTCCCGCGAACCATTCGTCTCCCACCCGAGCCACAGCGGTGATCCAGTTGTGCTTCAGGTGCGAGTTGGCGGTCGTATAGTTGGCGCGCACCGTATCGTCGTCCAGCACGGACAGGCCGCCCAGCGTCCCCGCCACGGTCTGGGTGCCTCGTGTGGCGATTGTGTAGACGTGATTGTTCACCAGCCCGTGAAAGACGTAGAGGCTGCGCACGCCGGAGCGATCGACGAAGGACAGGCCGGCCGGCGTGGCCACCACCATGCCTCCGTCGCGGAAGGCGACGTCGGTGACGTGATCGGAGAGGAAACCGTCTTTGCGTCCCATGACCTGGCGGGGTTGAGCGCCGGAATCAAAGAGGACGAGGCCATTGGCCGTTGCCACCGCGGTGCGCGCATGTTCTGCGTCCGCCACGATGCGATTGATGCAGAACAGGGCGTCGCTTTCGTGGTGAACGGCGTGCTCGAGGCTCGCATCCACCACGTCCAGTCCGCGATCGAAGTAGCCGATCCACAAGCGGCCGCCGCTCAGCGCCAGCGATGCCACATTGCGATCGGCCATCAGGGAACCAGCCGTAGTGAGCACAGGGCGCCAACGCTTGGGCGCCGGGTCGTAACGGTAGATCGCGCTCTCACCGACCGCGAACACGTCACTTTCCAGGTTTGCCAGGCGGAGAATGGGGACGGGCGGCGGACTCGCCTCCGCCGGAACCCGCGGCCCCGGCTGCGACCGTAACGGCACATCGACAATGCCTTCGTCCTCGGTGCCCACGTGGAGGATCTCGCCGCGAAGCGCCAGCGTGCGAGCGAAGAAGCCATCGGCGAGAGTGCGCAGGCGCTGTCCGTCGCGGAACGCCACAACCCCGAGCGGCGTGCCGACGTAGGCCACGTCATCTCCGACGGTCAGCGAAAGGACCTGCGGATCGGGCAACGCGGGAAGGAGTTCCTCCAGTTGTCCGGCCCGATGGTGGAAGACACCACCCTCCAGGGTGCCGATCCAGATATTGCCGTCGTTGCCGGCGAGGGCGGTAATATGTGCCGATTTGAGACGAGAGTGAAAGGGCGCGAGCCGGCGGCCGTCGAATACCAGCAGTCCCTGGCGTTGGGTGCCGAGCAGGATCCGGCCCGAGCCCAACACCAACACGGATGTGACAATTCGTAAGCCCGAATCCGCCGGGAGGACCTGGCGAAAGCGCGCGCCATTGAAGGCCAGCAGTCCCTCGCCGCGCGTCGCGATGAAGAGTTCCCGCTCTGCCGAACCGGCCGCGATTCCCGCGGATATGAAACCAAGTTCTGCGGGCGGCAATTCGATGCCTGTGCGATACGAGTGGATGAGTGCGCCGTGCCGGTCGTACAGGAAGAGCCCGGCACGCGCGCTCACGACGATCATCTCCTTATAGATCGCCAGATCGCGGAAGCCAGGGCTTGCCGCTAAAGGTTCCACGGCCGCTGGCGCGACGCGGTCCACGGGTATGACCCGGAACGAGAATTCCGACTTCGAGAGAACCTCGGCGGTGGCCTCGTCCCTTGCATGAGAAGCTCGCCAGAACACCAACGCGATGGCCAGCAGGGGGGTGCACAGAACGATCACCAGAATCCCGCGCCACCGGCGGGACCGCCACGCGGCTCGAAACATGTCGATTTCAACAGGATACTCGGTAGCGTCGAGTTACTCAACCTGCTGCCGAATCACTGTCCTCCGCAGGTCCATTAGCATTTGGCGGTCCATTTCGGCAACAGCGCTCTGCTCGCGTTAGCGCACTTAGATGTCGTGTCCAGGCACACACGCATGTAGGCAGGCCAACACAAACAGAAACCGGCTAGCGCTGCAACCAGGAGCTCATCCTACGATGTTCTCGCCGCCATCCACGTGGATGGTGTTGCCGGTCATCCAGTAAGTGGCCGGGTGGCACAGCGCCGCGATCGATCGCGCCACGTCTTCCGGCACGGTGAGCCGCTGGTGCGGATTGCGCTCGCGCGCGATGTCCAAGAGCTTCTGGTAACCGGGAATCGCGCGCGCTGCGGGGGTGTCGGTCGCGCCCGCCAGTATGGCGTTGGCGGTGATGCCAGCCGGCGCCAACTCCAGCGCGAGCTGCCGGATGTGCGCCTCGATGATGGCCTTGGCCGCGCTCACCGGCCCGTAATTCGGAATGGCTCTCGTGCTGCCGCTCGAGGTCATGGCGAAAATGCGCGCGCCCGCTTCGAAAAAACCCGCCCGCAGGCAGTCCTGCACCCAGTAGATCAGCGAGTGGCCCATGGTGTCGGCGGTGATTTCGAGTTGCTTTTTCGAGACTACCTGCTCCGCGCCGGCCAGCGGCTTCAGTGCGCCGAAGGCGAGCGAATGCATCAGAACCCGCAGCGTGCCCGGCGGATCGGCCAGCCGCGGGCGCATCTGTTCCACTACGTCCTGGCGCATCTCGTCGTCGGAAGCATTGCAGTTGAAGAACTGCGCTTCGCGCCCCAGCGCGCGGATGCGCTGCTGGATTTCCGCGACGTGCGGCAGCTTTTCTCGACGGTCCAGGTGCACGCCGAAGATGTTCATGCCGGCGCGCGCCAGTTCCAGCGCGGTGGCCTCGCCAAACCCGCTGCTCGCGCCCAAAATCAGGGCCCAGGGTTGTTTGCTCATAAGGTTTCGGTGACTTCGATTTCCCTTTCGTCGTGGTCCACCGCGCGTATGCGGATCTCGGTCCGCTCGGCCGGCAGGAATCGCCCAAAGCGCTCGCCCCATTCGATCAGCACGAGCGCATCCCGCTCGAACAACTCCTCCAGGCCCAGGGTCGCCAATTCCCGCGGCTCCTCCAGGCGGTATAGATCCACATGGTACACGCGGCCGTTTCCATATTCGTGGATCAGGGTGAAGGTGGGGCTCGATACTTCCTCGGCCGGCGCCGCCCCCAAGCCGCTCACGATCCCCTTGGCCAGCGTGGTCTTACCCGCGCCCAGGTTGCCGGTCAGTAGCACCAACCCGTGCGGCGGCAGCACGCGCGCCAGCCGCTCTCCCAGCGCAATGGTCTCCTCCTCAGACGTCGTCCGATACGTCGGCACACTCCTCCATGGCGTCGGGAAGATATCGCAAAATATCGGTGGCGATAAGGCATTTCTCCCCCAGCGCCCGCGCGCCGATTTCGCCCGCCAGCCCGTGCAGGTAAACGGCGGCGCCCACCGCCTGGTCCGGCTGGCCGGGAAACTGCGCCAGGAAGCCGGCGATCATTCCGGTGAGCACGTCGCCGCTTCCGCCGGTGCCGAGCGCGGGAGTGCCGGTGGGATTGATCCATACGCGACCGTCGGGGAAGGCGATCACCGTGCGCTGGCCTTTGAGAACCAAGGTGACGCGGCGGTCCGTGGCGAATGCCCGGGCGGCGGAAACGCGGTCGCGCTGGATTTCGGCTGTGGTTTTGCCCGTGAGACGGGCCATTTCGCCGGGGTGCGGGGTCAGGACTCGCACAAGGCCGGGCAAGCTAAAGGCATGCCCTACCAAGGCGTCGGCGTCAAGGACCATCGGGTGCGGGAACTCCGCGAGGGTGCGGGCGACCAAGGTTTCGATATCGGGACCGCGGCCCAGGCCTGGCCCCATCGCGATTACTGTCTTACCCTCGACCAGGTGGTCCAGATCTTCGATTGGCGCAGTCATCAGCTCCGGGGCGTGCGACGCGATTACCGGAATGGCGCTGGCGGCCGACGCCACTGTCACCAGCCCCGCGCCGGCGCGCAGCGCGCCCAGCCCGGCCATGGCGGCGGCGCCGCTCTTGTCGCGCGATCCCGCCACCACCAGCACGTGACCGAAGGTCCCCTTATGCCCGCCCGCGGGTCGCGGCTCGAGCAGTTCCTCGAACATCTCCGGCTCGAGCAGCGAAAGCCAGACATCCTCGTACAGCTCCGGCGGGCTGCCGATAGGCCCCACCACCAACTCGCCCACGTGGTCGCAGTTCGGCGGCAGCACTTGCGCCAGTTTTGGCGCGGTAAACGTCACGGTGTAATCGGCGCGCGCGAAATCGCCCACCGGCTCGCCCGAATCGCTCGGCATCCCCGATGGAATATCCACCACCACCACTTTGGCCAGCGGAAAGCCGCTATTGATTTCGCGGATGCCCTCCAGCATCGCGCCCGTGGCCGGGCCGCTGATACCGGTTCCCAGCAGCGCATCCACCACCAGGGTGGCCAGGCGCGCCTCCCCCGGAATCTCGCTCCAAACCGGACAGCCGCACGCCGCCAGCATCTGGTAGTTCGCCGCCGCGTCGCCCTTCAGATCCTCCGGCGCCGCCAGCAGGACCACATGGAGCGCTTGCGGGTGGAAGCGCGTGTGAAGCTGCCGCGCCACCACCATGCCGTCGCCGCCGTTGTTCCCCTTGCCGCACAGCACCACGATGCGCTGGGCGGGGAGCGGCGCGAAACGTTCCGCCAGGAATTCCACCACGCGATGCCCGGCGTTCTCCATCAGGACGATGCCGGGGATTCCCATCCCGGACGTCCGCCGGTCCACTTCCCTCATTTGAGCCGCCGTCAAGACTTTCATATGCGCCGCGCCACCACCATGGTCATATCATCCTGCAACTCGGAAGAGCCGGTCCAATGGACCACGGCTTCCATCGTGCGCGCGATGAGTTCCGACGAATCCGCGCGAGCATACTTGATTAGCAGGTCCTTCAAACGATCTTCTCCGAACACTTCTCCGTAGACGTTTTCCGGCTCCACGATGCCGTCCGTGTAGGCCAATAGTATATCGCCGTGCTCCAGCGGCACGGTTTTCTCTTCGTAGGTGGCGAACGGAAATGCGCCCACCACCGTGCCGGTGGAATCCATGGTCAGAATCTCGCTGCCGCGCAACAGCATGGGCGGCACATGGCCGGCGTTGGCATAGGTCAGCGCATGCGTCGGCTCGTCGTACAGGGCGAAATAGAAAGTGGCGTACTTCTCCAGCGATGTGGTGGCATAAAGCTGCTGGTTCAGGTTCGACACCATCCGCGCCGGCGATGGGCGATGCTGTCCGCTTCCGTTCGAGGTGCTCAACTGCGACCGCATGGCGGATTGGATGGTGGCCATCAGCAGCGCCGCCGAAATGCCTTTGCCGGCCACGTCGCCGATGGCGAAGGCCAGCGCGCCGTCGGAAACCGCCATGAAGTCGTAGTAGTCGCCCGAAACCACGCGCGCCGGCGTACACACGCCCTTCAGTTCCAGCGTCTTGACGTAGGGAACGTCTTTGGGGAAAAGCTGGTTCTGCACCTCGCGGGCGATTTCCAGCTCCGATTCCAGCCGCTCCTTTTCCTTGGCCACCACAATGAGCTGCCCCAGGTTCCCGGTCATGGTGTTGAACGAAGCGCTCAACTCGGCAAGCTGGTCGTCGCCCTTCACCGGAATGCGGTAAGAGAAATCGCCCTCCTTGATGTGCCGGGTGCCCTCATACAACTCGTGCACCGCGCCCGTCATGGAGCGGCTGAGCTGGATGCCGGCCAGCAGCGAGACCATCTCCACGATGAGAAACAGGATGGCCACTGCCACGAAGACGGCCAGCATCCCCTCGCCCAGTTCCGGCTTCTGCCCGAACACCATGCTCAGCACCGCCGAAACCCGGGAGTTCACCACCAGGAGGGCGTCGGTGGGGTGTTGCGGTGAATCCCAGGAAGCCACCTGTAGCGGGACGAAGCCCTCCACCTCGAAATCGAGGGCGTTGACCTTTTCCGGAACGCGGTTCTCCCGGCCCCACTTGGTGAAGGGTGCGGCCAGGTTGGCATCGCCCAGTTGCGGGATGAGCCCCGCCAGCAGTTGATGGGTGAACGGCGCCAGGATGGTGACCTCGTTTCCGTTGGCCACTTCGTGGGCCCACGCATACAGCGCGTCCTGTTTCAGGATGAGGCCGCTGGCGCGCTTCCAGGCCGGCGGGGGCGGCTCGAGCCGCGACTCCGGCGGATAGCGCAGATCCTCGTGGCCGCCGATGAGCAACTCGAATTGCGGGAAGCCGTTCTGGATCATGGGCACGAAGCGCCTGAGGGTCTGCTCGGGATCCCCGACGGGCGCGCGCGCCAGCGCCTCGGCTGGGCGGAGAAGACCGTTCACGCGGTGCGAAAGCTCCGTATTCACTAGGTAGACCGCCATTTGCCCGATCACCGCGTAGCTCGCGATTACCGCCAGCGCCACGATCAGGATGATGGGCACCACCGCGATAAACAGGTAGGCCACGATCAGCCGGTTGCGCAGCCGCCAGATGGCCTTGCGCATGCCGCGCCGCGCCAGCTTGAACAGCGCCAGCAACGCAAAGATGAAGGTACCCAGCGCCGCCAGCAATTGAACGGTGGGCGCCACCCGCGTGAAATACAGCAGCGCGTAAACCGCCGCGAAAACGAGAAGGGCTTTCTCGATCCGGCCGAGCCGCCGCCAAATCGCTCCGTAGCCTTTCCGCATCGCTATCCCTACAGACTAGCGCACCGGGATCCGAGAAGGTAGAATCACACTATGCAAAGACGAATCTTCCTGGCCTGCGCCGTCCTGATGACGGCGATGGCCGGCGCGGCTCTGGCCGCCGACATTACGGGCAACTGGACGGGATCTTCCGACCAGTTCAGCCTCAAGTTTACCTTCAAACAGGATGGAGAGAAGCTGACGGGCAACGTCATTGGACCGCAAGGCGACCCGCTACCCATCACCGACGGCAAGGTGCAAGGCGACAAGGTCTCCTTCACGGTGAAAGTCGACATGGGTGGCAACAGCATGACGATCACCCATGAGGGCACCATCAAGGGCGACGAGATCACGCTGACCACCAAGGTGGAGGGCGGCGGAGATTTCGGCGGCGGCCCCATGACGCT
>Ga0326727_10009404_pt1 | contig 24080 bp, 19 predicted proteins | sample MB2enrmetagenome_FD_207643 | JGI IMG/M metagenome (GOLD analysis project Ga0326727, IMG submission 207643) | Lab enriched peat soil microbial communities from McLean, Ithaca, NY, United States - MB29MY | ecosystem: Environmental > Terrestrial > Soil > Wetlands > Peat | place: USA: New York... | reverse complement strand
TGGAATTGGTGGCGGCGTGGTTCAAAAATTCTCAACTTGTGCCGAAGAGAAAGTTGTAGACCAAAGCGTAATGAAGGAACTCCAGGGCCAAATCGAAACAAAAGGAGCTTGAGATGCGATTGATACGCGCTGCCGTAGACCCATGATCCGCGCGGCCCTCACGGTGTGCCTCCTGCTGGGGGAACTCACGTGGGCGCAAGGTGCCATACGACTGAAAACAAGGACCATCGATACCGCGCAAGTGGCGAGCCAGGGGCGACCGGCGGGACGCCCTCTGCTTGGTGGACGGCACTATCTTCTGGAATTCTCGTCCTATCCCGGGCCGGAGGTTCGGCAAGAACTGGCGCGGCGCGGCCTCCGCGTCCTGCAATACGTCCCGGACAACACCCTGATGGTCCGGGCCGGCCAAGGCTCCAACATGGCAGGCCTGGGCGTGAGTTGGGCCGGCGAGCTGGAGGCCGAGGACAAGATCAGTCCGGTGCTGGCGACCCATGCGTCCAACGCCTTCCTGGTGATTTTCTACCCCGATGTGGACATGGAGATGGCGCGCGCCGCGACCCAGTTGGAAGGTTTCGAGGTTCTGGAGAACCCCGACCTCCTGCCCGGGCAATTGCTGGCGATCGGACCCTACAACGCTATTTGGGGACTGGCCGCGTGGGACCAAGTGTCCTATATTATGCCGGCATCCACCGACCTTTTGGCGGGTAACCCAGTAATGGCGTGCCCGGGACCCCTCACCGAAGCCGGACCCATCGGAGACTACGTAGAAGCGGGGAACGGCTGGTCCAAAGACGCCAGCGGGAACGTCGCGCTGCAGTACTTTTTTGAAACCCTCACCAACAAAATAGCCGCGGGCACGGTGGAGAGTGAAGTGGAGCGGGCGTTTCAGGTATGGGCGAGCTATGCCAACGTCACTTTTTCGCCGGCGCAAGCGGAGGGGGCGGTGCGCTCGATAGACATCCTGTTCGCGAGCGGCGCGCACGGAGATTCTTACCCGTTCGACGGGCCGGGCGGAGTTCTGGCCCACACCTTTTATCCCGCGCCGATCAACGGCGAGCCGATCGCCGGAGACATGCACTTCGATGCGAGCGAGAGCTGGAGCGTGGGAACCAATACGGATCTGTTCTCGGTGGCTTTGCATGAAACGGGGCACGCGCTGGGGCTGGGACACACGAGCGACCCGGGAGCGGTGATGTATCCGTATTACCGGATGCAGACGGGGCTGACCAGCGACGACATCGCGGGCATTCAAGCGCTGTATGGCCCGGCCGCTGCGCCGCCGGTGGCGCCGACGCCGGTGGCGCCAACGCCGGTGGCGCCGACGCCAGTGGTGCCAACGCCGGTGGTGCCGGCGCCAGTGGTACCAACGCCAGTGGCGCCGACGCCGGTGGCGCCGCCGGTGCAGCCGCCAACCAGCGGGGATACCACGCCGCCATCTCTGAATATTGTTTCACCGGGGTTGACGATGGTGGCCACATCCTCGGCTTCGATCGCGGTCAGCGGGACGGCCAGCGACAACGTCGGTGTGGTGTCGGTGCAATGGACCACCTCGAACGGATACTCGGGCACCGCTGCCGGCACTAGTAAATGGTCCGCCAGTGTGCCGCTCCTGGTGGGCACCAATGCAGTCACCATCCGCGCCTTTGACGCCGCCGGCAATTCCTCATGGCGCGGGATCACGGTAGTACGGCGGTAAGTAAGCTAGCTGATTTTTGGCTTAGTACCCTACTGGTTTCCGAAGTTGCGCCGATAGAAGCAATAACACTATGGACGCCCGAAGGAATCACAGGCAGGTCTCCGACGCGAGAATTCGGACTCTGAGCAAGACGATCGCGATTTGCACCGAGGAATCCTGGCTCGATCTGCTGAAACCGCAGCGGGAACGCCTGGCCGAGCTCGATGCGGCGCAAGATGGCGAGCTTTCGAGTGACGACGAGACCGAAGGGCTGCTGTTAGCGCTGGGGCAGGCGGTCGAGCAGCGCGACCACACTATGGCCGGGCATTGCGAGCGGCTGGCCTTTATAGCCGTGGCGATGGGAGTCGTCATGGGCCTCGAACGCACCAGTCTGCTGGCGCTTTACCGCGGTGGCTATCTGCATGACGTGGGCAAGGTGGGGATTCCGGATTCGATTCTGTTCAGGCCCGGCCCTCTCACCGCGCAGGAATGGGTGATTATGCGCAGCCACACGACGCGCGGCGAAGAAATTTGCCGCCACTTGAAATCGCTCCGCCCGGTGCTGCCCATCATCCGAAATCACCATGAGCGTTTCGACGGCTCCGGGTATCCCGACGGCCTGCGGGGCACGCAGATCCCGCTGCTGGCTCGGGTGATGCAGATTGCCGACATCTACGATGCGCTGATCAGCCCTCGGTGCTACAAGCCGGCTTACTCTCCGGCCAAAGCGCTGGAGATCATTCTGGAGGAGACCAGCCGGGGCTGGCGCGATCCCCGGATCGTGGATCTCTTCTTGCGGCTGCACAAGGACGTCATCTCGAAGAACACGGGTCCCACCAAGGAAATCGGCCGCAGCCTGGAAGCCCTGCGGGCGTCGTTGACCACCCTGCAAGAGTTCCCGGCGGATTCGGTGGCATAGGCGTTGGGGGCCAGGGGCCGGAGCCCGGGGATCGGGCTGCGCGCGTTGTAAAATGTCAGTTGATGAGCGACGTAGACTCCACCGAACAGAAACCGGAAGATTTCGAGATCCCGCTGCCGCCCGCCTCCTTTGGTTTCCTGGTTCTTTCCTTGCGCACGCAGGCCGAAATTCAGCTCGGCCTGGTGCATTTCGGCGAGGGTGAAGCGCCCGAGCCGGATCTCCGCCTGGCGCGCCATACCATCGACCTCATGGCCGTTCTGCTGGAGAAGACCAAGGGCAATCTGACCCTCGATGAGCAGCGGCTTCTGGAGAATTCCCTCACGGAACTGCGATTCCGTTTTGTCCAGGTCTCCGACGAGACTGCCAAGGCGGCCGCTCCGAAAGCCTGAATGCCGGCGCCCCCGCTCAAGATTACGGTATTGGGTTCGGGAACCAGCGTGGGTGTGCCCACCATCGGCTGCCACTGCGCCGTCTGCACGTCCACCGATCCCCGCGACAACCGGTTGCGGCCATCCATCCTGATCGGGTACGCGGGCCGCAACGTTTTGATCGACACCACGCCCGACTTCCGCACCCAGGCCCTGCGCGCCAAAATCGAGCGCCTCGATGCGGTGCTCTTTACCCATGCGCATGCCGACCACCTCATGGGTCTGGATGACCTCCGGCCCTTCAATTTCCGGCAGAGCGGCCCGATTCCGATCTACGCTTCCGCCGAAACTATGGCCGCCATCCAGCGCGGCTTTCCGTACATCTTCGACGGCGGAAAGAAGGAATCCAACGTCCCTCGGCTCGATGCGCGCCTCATCGATGGCGCGCCCTTCGATCTGTTCGGGCTGGAGTTTCTGCCGGTTCCGGTCCTGCACGGCAGCCAGACGATCTACGGCTTCCGCTTCGGCGCCGCCGCATATCTGACGGACCATAGCGACATTCCAGAATCCTCGCTCGACCTGCTGGGCTCGCTCGACGTCCTGTTCCTCGACGCGCTACGCTACAAGCCGCACCCCACGCATTCCACCGTGGACCGGTCGGTCAAGACCGTGGAAAAGCTGGCGCCGCGGCGCGCCTTTTTCACGCATATCTGTCACGACCTGGGGCACGAGCGCGCCGAAAGCCTTCTGCCACCGCAGATCCGGCTGGCGTGCGACGGCCTCGAAATCCTGGTGGGAGGCGTGGCCTGATCCATGAAGATCTACCACAGCCTGGCTGAGGTGCCCGCGGATTTCGGCCCGTGCGCTCTCACCATCGGCAATTTCGACGGCGTCCATTTCGGCCACCGCCGCATTCTACGGCGGCTCAAGTCGCTGGCCGATGCCCGCGGCTGGAAGCCTTCGGTCCTCACCTTCGATCCGCATCCTACGCGGGTGGTGGCGCCGAAACGCACGCCCCGCCTGCTGACCTCGCCCGAGGGCCGCGCCGAGCTGATGCGGGAGGAAGGCATCGAGCAGGTGTTGATTCTGCCCTTCACCCGCGAGCTCGCCGTGCTTACGTCCGAGGAGTTCGCGCGGCAATTGCTGGTCGGGCGGCTGAACGCACGGGCGGTGCTGGTGGGCGATAACTTCCGCTTCGGCCACCGGCACGCGGGCAACGTGCGGGTGCTCGCGGAATTAGGACGGAGGCTGGGTTTCGAAACCGAAATTGTGCCCTCGGTGACGTGCCGCGGCCGCGTGGTGAGCAGCAGCGGCATTCGCGAGTTGATCCGGACCGGACGCGTTTCGCTCGCCGCGCGTTTTCTGCTGCGCCCCTACGCCCTCGAGGGCCAGGTGGTGAGCGGGCGCGGCATCGGGTCGAAACAGACCGTACCCACGCTGAACCTGGCCACTGCCGCCGAAGTGATTCCCGCGCGCGGCGTCTACGTCACCCGCACCCGTCATCTTGAAACCGGGCGCGAGTGGAACTCCCTCACCAACATCGGGTACCGCCCCACTTTCGGGGCGAGCGACCAGCTTTCCATCGAGACTTTTCTGCTCGATACGCCCGCGGAGCAGGCCGCCTCCGTCTCCGGCCGCCTGCGCGTGGAGTTTCTCTGGCGCGTCCGCGACGAGCGCACATTCGATTCTCCGCAATCGCTCAAGGCGCAGATCCTGAAAGACGCGCGCACGGCCCAACGCTACCTCCGCCGCGCCCAGGCGTGGATCGGCCGGCCGGAGCGCCCATGCCCATAGGCCACTTCCTGTTCGGCGTCTTCTCGATCATCCTGATCGACCTGTTGCTGGCCGGGGACAACGCGCTGGTGATCGCCATGGCAGTGCGTTCCCTGCCCCGGCGCGAGCGCCGCATCGGGACGGCGTGCGGCGCGGCCGGCGCCGTACTGCTGCGGATTGCGCTCACCATCTTCGCGGCGCGCCTGCTCCGCATCCCGTACGTGCAGCTCGCCGGCGGCCTGTTCATCGTGTGGATCGCAGTGAAAGTGCTGGTGGATGCCAGCGCTCCCCCCGATTCCGCGCCCGCCCCCAAGCGCCTGTTGCAGGCCATCTGGTACGTCGTGTTCGCGGATCTCACCATGTCCACCGACAACATTCTGGCCATCGCCGGGGCGTCGAAAGGCAGTGTACCGTTGATCGTTTTCGGCCTGTGTGTAAGCATTCCGTTCGTGGTCTTCGCCAGCAACCTGCTGGCCGACCTGATGGACCAGTATCCCGCGACGGTTTACCTGGGCGGCGCCATCCTCGGCAGAGTGGGCGGAGAGATGATTCTCACGGATCCGTTCGTAGCGGGAATGCTCCACCCCACCGACACCTTGCGCTACGTCGTAGAAGGCGTACTGATCGTGGCGGTGGTGGTGGCCGGGAGACTGCTCGGCAAAAAGGCGGCGTGACTACACCCGGACCACCGGCCGGTCCCGCGTCAGCCCCAGGTGTTGGTCGCAGAAGTACTCGAAGCGGATGCCATAGATGTGGCGAACCTGGGCCCAGGCATCGCGAAACTTGGGACTCTTGGCGCACGCAGTGAAGAACATGGCCCATCCGCGGTTATCGGGGTGATCCCAGAAATCATCGAGCCGCAGGTCGAGGAAGACGTTTTCCATCAGTTGGATCAATTCCATGCAGGCGCAAAGCTCCTGGGGGCTGAGCCGGCCGGATCGATGTGGCGGAGCTGGAGCGTCGCCGGTGAGTTCCTGAAACAACAGAGCGAGGTTTGGATCTGTCCGGAAACGATCCCACAACTGGTCGAATGCCTTGGTGCTGGTGAGAAAAGCCTGGTTGCTGGAACTCGCCGGCACCCACAGGCTGAAGAGCTTGCTGGCGATGACGAACAGGTCGGGGGCCTCGCTTTCAGCGTCCCGGAAGGTGCGCTCGGCGATGTGGTAACCCAGGCGCCGGTAAGCCTCGAACTGATCTTCGGAGAAGAACTGGTCGGCGGTGCTCTCGTGCGGGAACGTGGGATGCGCCGAGCGGTATTGCTCGACGCCCACATCTTCATCGCCGGCGAGCGAAGACTTGATGTAGATGAGATACCCCAAGGTGCCGTTGCTGTAAGTGATTCTGCCGACGGCGCAATGGGAGTGGCTCAGGCCGGAGTCCGCTTGTTTGCGAATGGAAGAGACGTCGATATCGATCTTGGCTCCAAAGTCGGTTTCGCAAATCCGGATCACGTTACCGAGGCTCTCGAAGGTGAGGTCCGGATCGCATTCGGCGTCGGCGGCGATGATCACGCGGGTGCGGCGGCGGATGAGTTCGTAAATCCCCAGGTTCTCGAAATGCCCGCCGTCGGAGACATTGACAAAGTCGCTTCCCTCGTCGGCCAAGCCGAAAAGTTCCCGGACCAGAGTGAACGCGTCCAACGGGCCGGTTATGTTCCACTTCGACCTTCCCGGGTTGGGAAACCACCAGCCCAACCGGACGTTGAACATGCTCAGCAGAAAGGATACGAGTGGCGAAGTGTTATGGCCCATGTTCGGGCTGACGGCGGCGCCCGAAACGGAGACGGCCTGTCCGAGCGTGACCTCGCGCGCATAGCCGGATTCGGTCGCGCCTTTGCCCCGGGTTGGCGCGTATCCCACCTTTTTCCGCAAAGCGCCGCAAAAGAGCGGAGTCAAAGTGAACGATGCGCTGTGGCGGGTATGCAACTCCAGGTCCGAGCTTCCTCCCAGGTTGAGAGTGCAGTTGATGATGGGGAACGGGCCGCGGAAGGGTTCCTTGCAGTACTCCGCGTTGAGAACGCTCAAACTCGCGAGTGGCACATCGTCGGAATCGTCGAATCCCGTAAACAAGTCTGGGTGGCGCTTACCGGGTTGCCATCGGGTGGCGCCCAGATAGCAGCGCACCAGACGGTTGCGATAGAACTGGTTCAAGCCGAAGGTGTTCAGGTTGAAGCGCCTCGAAAACAGCCAGCCGAGGATAGCGAGCAAAACCAGGATTCCCAACAGCCACCACTCCTGGCCATGGGTGAGATTCAGCCACTGCCGAGCCGGCTCAAAAACCGGCAGGATGGCTTCGCCGAGGATGAAGTACAGCCCGACCCAGGCGAGCGCGCCAGCGCCAGCGCCGAGGCTGGTAAGATTCTGCCAGTACATCTTCGGGTCGAACTTCGGCAGGAGGACTTCGCCGAGAATGAAGTAGATTCCGGTCGAAGCCAGCGCCACAGCACCAACGATGAAGAGAAATCCTCCGATCCGGGCGACCCACTGAAGCGCCAGGGAGGTTTGGCCGCCCTGGCGGCCGGTTCGGGCGCTGTTTCCCGCGAGCAGGCCGCCGATGACCGATCCCAACCAGCCGAGAACAGCGCCGACTTTTACGGTCTTCCACCAGCAGAGATGCACGAATATCAAAACCCACAGTGGAGCAAAGACAGCGGCCAAGGCGAGCGCCAGCACGCCGGCGCCGATGATCCCTATCCAGGCGCCGAAACGCGCCCACCATTCCCGGGTCCCGTCGTTGGAATTGTGCCCGAGGAGACCGATAAAGATAACGGTGGCAAGAGCGGCCGCTGTCATGACGGCGGGTGTCCCGAAGACAAAGGCGAACCAGCCGCCGCGAGCGATGCAGACTCCGACACTTCTCGAAACGAACTCACCGTAGAGGCGCAGGAGTCCGCACAGAGCCAGGTAACAGGACAACGCGCCTCCAAAGGCCAGAGGCAGGAACCACCAGCGGAGCCTTGACGTCACCGGCAAACCGGGGATGATCCTGAAACAACAGAATGCAATCAGGCACAGGCTGAGAACGATAACCGCGCTCACGCCGATGTGCCAGGCGCACCAGGTGTGCTGTAGGATCCAGGAGTATTCCAGCCCCTTCTCTTTATTGGCGGCCGCTTGGCCCCAGAGGAGGCTGGCGGCTAGAAAAGAGCTGAACCACGCCAGGCCAGCCGCGATCCTCGGCAACAGGTCGCCCTTTGAATCGGCCCAGGAACGGGCACGGCGGAGCGCGCCGGCATCGGTGCGCCGGTGTGACGACTGCCAGAGGTAGAAGCTGAGAATCGAGACGATCGGGATCGACGACACGAGCAACAACACCAGCGCCACCTGCGGTCCCACGCCGCCGTGGGCGCCGCACCATACAAAGAGGGGCTTGACGAAGAGCACGGAGACAAGAAGGAGGGCGAGCTGGACGAATGCGGTCAACTGGACGAGGAAGGCATTGCGAATCCAGGTGCCCCACATGGTCCACGTGTCGGGGCTCAGCACGCCGTTCTGCGGGGCCAGGTAGTTGGAGTAGCGCCTTAAGTGTTCGATGGACTTGTCCCAACTGGTCATGCGGCTTAGCCAGTAGCGGGTGCGGCGCACGTTTCCGACCAGCCAGGCGCCGATGTAGCCTCCGCCGGACACCGTGGATAAGTAGTCTACTTGCCGGAGCAGGTCGAGTTCCTGCAGCCGCTGGAGCACGCCCAGGTTGAAGGTGGCGCTGCGAATCCCGCCGCCGGAAAGCGCGATGCCGACCAGATTGTCGCCGCCCTCGCCGGTCCAGGTGCGGCGGCTCCAGACTTTCGGCTTTTCGCTCTCCTCACATTTGTAGCTGCCCCGCTCCGCGGTACTCGAAGGGCCGGAGTGGTATCCCCGCAGCCTGCGCTGGTCTCGGATTTGCTGGAGTTCTTCGTCGTAGACGGCGCGCCAGGATTTGGTCGTTTCCGGATGCTCGGGATAGTCGCGGGGATTGTTATTCTTGTCCTCACACACCTCGGCGATCTCGACGGCGTTTTGAACCAGGTCGCAGGCGTAACCGAAGGCCGAGCCGAGCACCTCTTGCCAACGCAGAATTTCCCCTTTGGACAACGCCTTTCCATTGGTCGCCTTTATAGGAGGCTGTTTCATGGCCAGATAATAAAGCCAGGAGTGGCTGGAGTATGTGACCAATCCTCGGGGGGAGACGTCGGCTCGCAGGATGCGCGCAAGCCAGTAGAAATCGGCGATGGCGCACCGGGCTACGACCGGATTGCCGACCTTCCAGCGGCCTTCCTCCCACTCCCTGCTTTTCCAGTCTTCGACCCACTTCTTCTTCTCTTCGTCTCTCGATTCGAGGCCGGTGTAGAAGTCGTAGCGGCTTTCGGCCCAGTCCAGGAGACCTTTGGCCAGTTCCTGGAAACGGACTGCTTCTTTCGGCGGCGGGGGGTAGAGTCCGCGGAGCCACAGCTCGAAGTTGCTGTGCTCATCGCCAGCGGGCCTGTCGCCTGGTTGGGATTCAGTCCGCTGGCCGCTATCTCCCAGGAAGTCGTCGAGAAATTCAAGCGCCGTCTTAACGGGATCCTCTTCGTCTCTCTCAACGATGGCATCAAAGTGCGTTGGCTCGAACCCGCCGTCTTCGCACGGAGGCGGAGGAGGAGGTAGTCCGGCGGCGGCCTCGTTGTAATCCGACGCATCGGAAGCGCCCGAGGGGTTGCCGGGAGAGGAGCAGGGCTTGGAAGCACGCCCAGCGGCGAAACGAACTCCGAAGTACAGATAGGCGTTCAGGTATTGGACAAAAGCAGGGCACTGCCTAAGAAGGACCCCGAAATCGGGGATGTCCCCGTAGTCCTCGCTGGTCTGGGAGTCCACCTGGGCGCGGAGTTCTCGGATGGTGATACGCTGGAGCTCCTCGTCAAGCCCTCTGCAAAGCTCTGTATCGCGTTCGTCCGCTGAGTCCAAGCCCCCTTCCTTACGCGGACGGAGAACGCGGCGCTGGTCATCTATTCCCATATTGGCCAGCTCCGCGAGTCTACGCCACTTCTTTTCGCCGTTCGCCATCACACCTCCTTCGCCGAAACGGCCACAAATCGGCGTCTTACTTCGCGATCTTGATCATCACTACGCCGTGCGACGGCACTTCCGCGGTGTACTCGCCGGCAATGATGCCCTTATCCGCGTGCTGCCATAGGTCTCTGACGGCGTGCGCTCCCTCGACCCCGATGTCGCTCCATTTGGCCGTCACCTTGGCGGCGGCTGCACCGCGGTTGAATAGTCCCACCGCGCGGCCGCCATCCGCCAGGGGCCGGGCCCACACTTCCAGATCGCCGTTCTTGGCCACGCGCACGCTCTGCTGGCCCAGTTTGTCCTGGTCTACGGCAATCGCTTCCTTGTTGGTGAGAATCTCCAGGATGCCGGGCTTCACGTCGCGCAGATCGTCGCCCGCCAGCAGCGGCGCGGCCAGCAGGCACCACAGGCTCATGTGCGTGCGGTATTCCGTATCGCTCATGCCGCCGTTGCCGATCTCCAGCATGTCGGGGTCGTTCCAGTGGCCGGGGGCGGCGTACTTCTCGCGGCCGGGTTGCAGGTCGAACCCGATATGCGACATGGATTGCCAGCGGTCGCTGATGTCGCCGGTGGTGCGCCACAGGTTGCCGCTCACCTTCGCGCCCCATTCGCCCACGTCGAGCATGCCGTACTGGCACAGGCTGTAGACCATGGGCCTTCCCGAAGCCAGCAGCGCCTCGCCCATCTTGGCGTAGGCGGCCTGCATGGTGGCGGCGTCGGGCGCATACACGCGCGAGGCGCTGCACCAGTCGTATTTCAGGTAGTCGATGCCCCACTGGGCGAAGGTCTTGGCGTCCTGCGCCTCGTGCTGGTAACTGCCCTCGTACCCGGCGCAAGTCTTGGGACCCGGCGAGGAGTAGATCCCCAGCTTCAGCCCCTTGCCGTGGACGTAATCGGCCAGCGCCTTCATGTCGGGGAACTTCGAATTGGTGCCGATGTTGCCCTGGCTGTCGCGCGCGCTCTCCCAAGTGTCGTCGATGTTGACGTACACGTAGCCGGCGTCTTTCATGCCGTTCTTGGCCATGGCGTCGGCGATTTCGCGCACCACTCTGTCGTTCACCTTGCCTTGAAACTTGTTCCAACTGTTCCATCCCATGGGCGGGGTCCTGGCCAGCCCGTTGTCGCGCACGGCGGCCGGCGCGGCGAGCGAAACCTTGGCCGGCGCGGGCGGCAGCGGCGCGGGCGCCTCGGCCGACGCGCGCGTGAATTCGATGACTTGCGGCGGGCGATTGCCGCCAGTAGGCATAGTAAGCTTCAGCTTGCCGCCCTCCAGCACGGCGCTGTAGTTGCTCCGCCGCTTAGTGTTGTTGTTGGCCTCGCGCTCGGCCACAAATGTAATCTGGCCGCCCGTGGCCGTGCCCTCGACGATGCGGTCCTCATAATTCGGCGCCAGTACGTACCCCGTCACCGCGCCGCCGCTCTCCACGTTCAATGCCAGAACGATTTCGCGCGCCTCGTCATCCGTCGAGTACTTCGCGACCCACTTCCCGGTAGGGCTTTGCGCGCTCGCCAGCGTCAACGCAGCCAGCAAAGCGGCGCATAAACGGAACCATCTCATAGTCATCAGACCTCCAGTTTCCAAGCCTTTTCGTCCCAATCGAGCGTCGTGCCCCGCCGCATGGCGAGGTTGGCGAGCACGCATGTGGCCGTGCTGCGCACACACGTCTCTATCTCACTTATAGGCTTCGCGCGGGTTCGTATGCAATGCAGAAAGTTCTTCCAGTGGGCGACGTGCGTGTTGGCCTCGCGGTTCACTATCAGCGTGCCTTTCGTCCCGTGGAACGCCGTGCCATGCTCGTTGCCAGCGCGGCGCTCATACGACGCGATAAACCCGGGATAGCGGAACGTCGCCAGCATGGTGTCGGGCGTCGAGCCCTGCGCGGTGACGGAAAACGGCATCGCCTCATCGAAAGCGAACTGGACGATGTCCATCAAATGCACGCCCCCATCCGTCGTAGCGGCCTCAAACGCGCGGCAGAAGCGGACGTCGCCCAGCGCGCCGCTCCCGACCATCTCGCGCGCCTTCTGAACCGACGTGCCCGACCGCTCGACGGTGCCCGCCTGCACCACGCGCTTGTACTGGCGCGCCGCCTCCACCATTTTGACGCCTTCTTCCACGTTCACGAAGGCGGGTGTCTCCACATAAACGTCTTTGCCGGCCTTGCACGCTTCCACCGTCATGTAGGCGTGCCAGTGGTCCGGCGTCGAGATGCACACGGCGTCGATGGAGGGGTCCGCCAGTATCTCGCGGAAATCCCTCGCCGGCTGGTTGACATCGCAAATCGCCGCAATCTCGAAGCCCGGAACTCTCGCCGCGTACCCGATATTCCTCGCGCCCATCCGCCCCACTCCGAGGAACGCCACGTTCACTCTGTCGTTGGCGCCTTTGATGGTCAACGCGGCACAGCCCGCGGCCTTGAGAAAATCCCGGCGGCGCGTGGATACCTGTGCCATGCCCTCTGTTGTAACAGGTTTTATCGCCTATACTGATGTGGATGAACAAATCTACCGCATTCCTTCTCATGGCAGCCGCCGGTCTGCTCTGGAGCCAGCAGGCCGCGCCCCCCGCGCCGCCGCCGCCGCGTCCGCCCGTTGTGCCCTTCACTGCCGCCGAAGTGGCAGCGATTCCCCTGACCCCGCCGCGGGCCGGCGCATCCGTCACGAAGACGCTGTTCGACGGCAAGACTCTGAACGGCTGGAGCGGCAGTCCGGATTGGTGGTCGGTGGAAGATGGCGCGATCGTCGGAAAGTCCACCGGCAGAGTGCCCACCAGCTTTCTGTTCACCAAGGACAACTACACCGATTTCCGCCTAACCGTATCGTCGAAGATGGTGGACTCCGAGAACCACGCCGGCGTCTGCTTTTGGGGCGAAGTGATCGAGGAAGGCGCCAACAAGTGGAACACGCGCGGCCCGCTGGTGATCTTCCCCATCCCCAGCATGTGGGACTATATCCAAGCCAGGGCGCTCCGGGTTTACTATTTGACCACGGAGAAAGTCACCGCCCAGCACGATTGGGTGAAGGTGGAGATCCTGGCGCAAGGCAACCGCGTCCGCTCCGCCTTCAACGGCGTCGAGATCATGGAATGGCGCGAGCCCGACCCCAACCGCATCAAGGTCGGCCCCATCGGCATGCAACTCCACGGCTTCAACGGCGAGCAGAAAGTTCTCTACAAGGATATTGTGGTAGAGACCTTCCCCAAGGAAGACCGCCTGCTCACCGTGAAGAAGTGAGTGCAGAATTCGCCGCGTCGCGTGCAATCTTTGCTCCGCGGGGCGAGTCGGTAAACCCGCATCCCACGATAATCCCGGCTTCACCTGAACGGCACCACAGTTGCTCTAGGACCGGCTATGCCTTGCTTTCTCCTGCTCATTCTCCTGCTCTTTCCGCGCGTCGCGCTGGTGTTGATGTGGATTTACTCGACCTACCTGCAGCGCGCGTTCCATGGTGGTTTGGTACTGCCGGTACTCGGCTTCATCTTCCTGCCGCTCACCACCATCGTCTATGCCTGGGAAATTAACAGCGGCATGCCCACGGCGGGAATCAACCTCTTGTGGCTGCTGATCGCGGTGATCATCGACCTGGGCGGGATAGGTGGCGGCGCGCATCGCCAATCGCGGCGCTGATATGAGCGGCGGCCGTCATTTCCCCATTCGGTCTCTGATGGCGTCCGTGTTGCTGGTCGCAGTGGCCGCCGCCAGCGTCTATCTGTCGTATGAACTGGTCGTCAAGCCGCGGCAGGCGTTGCAGGACCAGATCCGCCAGCAGCAAGGGACCATTCTCAAGCTCCAGCAAGAGAACCAGCGCCTCGAAGCCTACCTGAAGATTCTGAAGCACATCGACCGCCGGGCGCGGGTCGAGGTTCTGCGACAGGAGAAAGACCAGCAGGGCAACCTGCAAACCACGATTCGGTTCACCGAGGTTGACGACGCCGGCAAGCCTATCAATGTCTCTCGCGAGTTCACTCTGCCGGGGCAGGAAGTCTATTTTGACACCCTGGTGATCAAATTCGACGACCACTTCGTCGAACAGGGCGACCCGATCAAGGGCGCGGCGCTCATGCTCTTTCGCCGGATCTTCTCCAGCACCATGCGGGCCGAAGATGGCTTCGTCATCGACAAGGACGGCCAGGTGCCCGAGGTCTACGCGGAGCGGCACGCGGCCAGCGAATTCGAAAAGGATCTCTGGAGACGCTTCTGGGACCTCGCCAACGACGAGAAATTGGCGAAGGAGCGCGGCGTGCGGGCCATCCACGGCGTCGCGCCCTACATGCTTGTGGAACCCGGCCGGGTCTACGAAATCTGCCTGAGATCAACCGGCGAAGTCATCATCACGCCGGGAACGCGCATGGCGCCGCCAGCGGAATGAACCTGCCGGGCCTGCTCCGCGATCTCGATCTAATCGACGTTCGCCTGCGTTAATCAGAGAGCCGTCGAGGTGGTAATCTCATACCGTAGTGCATCCCGATCGGCGGATGACATGACCCAATTGAACAAAGTGAGGCCTGCCGGGCGAACGCTCTGCCTTGGGCTTTTCCTGGCGTTTTTTGCCGCGGCCGCCGCCTGGGGGCTCGACCCCAGGCTGGCGATCACCCAATACGGGCGCGGAGTGTGGACGACCGCTAACGGCCTGCCCCAGGACTCGATTCGCGGCATCACCCAGACTAGCGACGGGTATCTCTGGATTGCCACCATGGGCGGCCTGGCGCGGTTCGACGGCGTCAACTTCACGGTGTTTAACTCCGCGAACACGCCGGCCTTGGGTCCGAACGAAATCACTGCTGTGGCCCCGGACCCCGGCGGCGGCCTGTGGATCGGGACCAATGGCGCCGGAGTGCTGCGGCTTCTGAATGGCAAGTTCACGCAGGTGGCCGGCATTGCCGACCTGCCTAGCACCAGCGTGCGCTACCTCAAGGTGGATTCCCGTGGGGTCCTCTGGATCGGCGCGGACGATGGGCTCGCCAAGTACGAGCATGGAAAAGTCTCCACGGTTTTTCGGGGACCGACCGACCTGAATGTGCATTGCGGGATGGAGTATCCGGCGGGCACACTCTGGTTTGGAACCAATAGCGGCCTGAAGAAGCTCGAGAATGGATCGTTCACCACCTATTCGACGCGGGACGGCCTGGCTGCCAACGGCGTCTGGGCGCTGGCTCCCGGACCGGACGGGGAGCTTTGGATCGGCACGCGACCGGGCGGCCTTAGCGTGCTGCGCCACGGTAAGTTCCACACCTACACTACGCGTGACGGGCTGACTTCCAATGCCGTCATCGCGCTGGCGCGGGACCGCGACGGCAATCTGTGGATCGGTACGGAGGGGGGAGGGCTGAATCGGCTGGCCGGCGGCAAGTTCGTCTCGGCCCCGAACCCCGCGGGGCTCTCCAACAAGGTGATCCGCTGCCTCTACGAGGATCAGGAAGGGAGCTTGTGGCTGGGCACGGCCGGAGGCGGGCTGAGCCGGCTGAAAGATTACCCCTTTACAGAGCGATCGACGCGCGAGGACCTGCCCAGCGACATGATTCGCACCATCTCTCAGGACAACTGGGGCGACGTCTGGCTGGGAACGGGAACCGGCATCGCCCGCATCACGCCGCAGGGGCGCGTGCTCCACTACTCCGACGAGGCCGGCTTCCGCAGCGACCTGATCTGGCCCGTGGTGCGCGCGCGCAACGGCGATCTGTGGGCCGGGTCGGAGGAGGGCGTTCTGCATTACTTCTCTAACGCAGACCTCGCGCATCCGGCGGCGCGCCGGACCTGGAAGCTGGAAGGGGCCGTCCGCATGATCCTGGAGCAATCCGATGGCACGATCTGGGTGGGAACAGTCGCCCAACTGGTGCGATTTCGGGACGGGCGGATGACCGTGGCCGGGCGGGACGAAGGACTGGCGGACGCCACGCCAACCGCCATCGCGGAACGCGCCGGCGGCGGCTTCTGGGTGGGCACCCGCAAAGGCATTCAGGAGTTTCGCGACGGCCGGTTTCTACCCGCGCTGGGCCCCGGTCAGGGGCTGGTGGGAGTCCCCGTCAGCTTGCTGGAAGATTCGGATCGCAACCTGTGGGCCGTGACCGCGGCCGGGCTCTACCGTATTTCGAAGGGCAAGGTGACGACGTTCACCAAGACCAGCGGCATGCCAGACGCGAGAGTGTTCCAGATTATCGAGGACAACCTCCATACGTTTTGGATCACCACCCGCAAAGGAGTATGGCGCGTCTCCAAACAGGAATTCGACGCGGTCGCCGAGGGCCGCGCGCGGACTCTCACGATGGACGTGTTCGGCGCGGCCGACGGTATCCAGGAAACCAGCGAGTTCCAGATCGGCTACTCGCCCGCGGCCTGCAAGATGCGTGACGGAACACTGTGGTTTCCCACCTTCGGCGGAGTCTTGAGCGTGGATCCCTCGCGGATCAGAACCAACCGCCGGCCGCCGCCCGTGTTCGTGGAGCGAGTGACGGCGGACGACGGTAAGACCGTTGCCGAGGGCGGCCGGATCGCGGCAGGAACCAATCTGGAGTTTCATTACACCGCGCTGAGCCTGATTTCCCCGGACCGTGTTCGCTTTCGCTACCAACTGGAAGGATTCGACAAAGAGTGGGTGGACGCGGGCACGCGGCGCGTGGCATACTTCACCAACCTGCCGCCCAGGTCGTACCGGTTCCGGGTGGTGGCCTGCAATAACGACGGCGTCTGGAACCTGGCAGGGGCGTCCTTTAGCTTCAAGCTGACACCGCGCTTTTACCAAGCCGCCTGGTTCTATCTGTTGTGCGGCCTGGCGGTCGCCATGGCCGGGGCGGCTGCGTACCGCTGGCGGGTGCGCGGCCTGCGTGCGCGCGAGAAATGGCTGCGGGAGCGCGTGGAGGAACGCACCGCGGCTCTGCGCATCGAAGTGCAGGAACGGAAGCGCGCCGAGGAGGCGCTTCAGCAAGCCAACGAATCTCTCGCCAAGGCGGAACGCCATTCCCGCCTCATGTTCAACAGCGGTTCAGATGCGCTCTTCGTTTACAAAGTCGGAGCGGACGGATTGCCGGAAGAGTTCCTGGAAGTGAACGACAATGCCTGCCGCTACCTTGGGTACACACGGGAAGAGCTGCTGCGCATGCGGGTTTTCGATATTGCCGCTCCCGAAAACGATCCCGATGCACACGCCCTTACGCATAGAATCGTTGCCGAGGGCCAGTTGGTTTGGGAGAAGACGCATGTAGCCAAGGACGGGCGGCGAATTCCGGTAGAGATCAACGCTCATCGCTTCGACCTGGATGGTTCGCCGGCGATCATCTCCTCGGTGCGAGATATTACCGAGCGTAAGGAGGCCGAGATTGCCAGGGCAAAGTTCGAAGGGGAATTGCGCCAGGCTCAAAAACTGGAGAGTATCGGCAGATTGGCGGGTGGCGTGGCGCACGATTTCAATAACCTGCTCACCGTCATCAACGGGTACAGCGGCTTCCTGCTGAACCGCTTGGATGTTTCCGATCCGTTGCGGCGGTTTGCAGAGGCAATTGGAAATGCCGGGGAGCGTGCGGCCAGTCTCACGAAGCAACTGCTGGCATTCAGCCGCAAACAGGTCATCGAGCCCAGGCTGCTGAACCTGAATACGACGATCCGGGACGCCATGCCCCTGCTGCAACGCTTGATCGGCGAGGACATCGCATTCACAGCGCGACTCGATGCTTTCTTGGAACAGGTGATGGCAGACCCCGATCAGATTCATCAGGTCCTCATGAATCTTGTGGTGAACGCTCGCGATGCAATGCCCGACGGCGGAAGACTTGAGGTTGAGACGGCCAACGTCGATATCGGCGAAAACGACGGAGGCAATGGGCATGACGCTGTTCCGGGGCGCTACGCTCTGATGACTGTGACGGACACAGGGCGCGGCATGGACGAGACGGTCCGTCAGCAAGTCTTCGAGCCGTTCTTCACGACCAAGGAATTCGGCAAAGGGACCGGGCTGGGGCTATCCACGGTCTATGGCATCATCCGGCAGAGCGGCGGCTGGATTGATGTGCGGAGTGAAGTAGGTGTGGGAACATCGTTCCGGGTATATCTTCCCCGCATTGATGGGCGGCCACTGCCAGAGCGGCAGGAGACCGGCGCCTCGACGGAGACGGGCAGTGAGACGATTCTCCTGGTGGAAGATCAGCCCGCGGTTCGATCTTTCACCAGCGCGGCATTGGAACGGTACGGCTATCGCGTCATCGAAGCATCTGGCGGCGAGGAGGCGATTGCGGTGGCCGGGCGGCATGAGGGGCGGATTCACCTGTTGCTGACCGATGTTGTGCTGCCGGGAATGAACGGCAAGGAGTTGTCGGACCGGCTGAAGGCGGTGCGCCCGGATCTGAAGGTGCTCTTTACCTCTGGTTACACGGCGGATGTGATTGCCCACCGTGGCGTACTGGACCATGGCCTGTCGTTCCTGCACAAGCCGTATAGTCTGGATGAATTGGCAGCGAAGGTCCGAGAGATACTGGGTGAGGCATCCGAGCCGAGGGTCGAAGCGTGAAGCGCCGCCGGGGGATCACGCTCACGTGCTTGAGGGCGAGTTCATGGCCCTGCTGGTCGACGGGCCTATCGGCGTCCGATTCCGGGAGCCGGGGATTCCGCTCTATAATTAGGTGTATAGGTGTTTATGCGCCTAGCCGTAGGTGAAGAATGCAAGAAGAAGCAGTCCGCTGGAACATCAAGGTCTCGAAGCAAACTGATCTCACCCTGCGCACCTTTCTGGGCTCGCAGGGCATGAAGAAAGGCGACCTCTCGAAATTCATCGAGCAGGCCGTCCGCGCCCATGTTTTTCATCGCACCGTCCAGGACATCAAGGCGCGCAATGCCGGCACCGATCCGGACGAGATACAGGCCCTCGTCGACGATGCCGTGCGTGAGGTCCGCGCAGAACGTCGCGCCAAAGGGAAGGCCCACTAACCCCGATGCGCGTGGTGCTCGATACCAACATCCTGATTTCCGCCCTCATGGTACAAGTGGGGCACCCCGCGGCGATCTAGCGCGCCTGGCACGAGGGACATTTTACGCTCCTGACCTGCGCAGAACAGCTCGACGAGTTGATGGCCACGCTGCACAAGCCCGCGATCGCCGCACGCATCAGGCCCTACAAAGTCGGACGCCTCGTAAACGATCTGAAGGAGCTGGCCGAGAACATAGGCCCCTTGCCGCGTGTCGAGCGCTCCCCGGATCCCACCGATGATTTTCTGCTGGCTCTGTCCGAAGAGGGCAAGGCCGACTACCTGGTAACGGGCGACAAGAGCGGGCTACTATCCCTCGCGCGTCACGCAGGCACGCGGATCATATCCGCGAGCGAATTCGCCACGCTGCGGTAGAGCGGATATTGATTGCATCCGATCACACTGCCTGGAGGTTGCTGAGCGCGAGGTCAAGGGACAGATTGACCGCGACGTGCACCCGCTCAATGCTGTTGCCTGAGAAAATGTGGGGCAGGCTGGTAGCCTGCGCGGCGGTTGGCAACCGCCGCTGTCACTCTATTCCGCGAAGGTCAATAGAGAGTCTCGTAGTCCACGGCGGAGAACTCTTCCGCAATTCTGCGGTCGAGGGCCGAATTGGCCCCGTACCCGGCAGCCAACTCCTGCTCCAGCCTCTTCCGCTGTAGCGCTACCAGGTACTGCTCAACCGCGCAGCGGATCAGTTTGCTGCGGCTGGTACCAGTTTCGGCGGCGACGCGTTCGGTTTCCGCGAAAAGCTCGGCGGGAAATTTGACCACGACTCTTCGGGAAGCGGCTGCACCTGCCGATGACAAGCTTCCGCGCTTTCTGGCAGTTCTCATGTTATGTTGTCGGATGCGCCAAATCGCTCGCGTGCAGCGTCAAACCAGTTCACGACGTGACCCTCCGAATCCGAAGATAGCACGCGAAGGGTGCGCGGACGCCCATTGTCCCGAACACGTGAGATGATATATGAAGTGAGGGAACAGAGATGAACACCGCCGACTTCAGGGGCGAACTCACGCCGAACGGTCAGATTGTCGTTCCGCCTGAGATCGCATCGCAGGTTCCCCCGGGGGAACAGGTTCAGATCGTGCTGCAGTGGGGCGCCTCCGCGGACGACGTCGCATGGCGCGCGGCTGGCCGGCGGCGATTCGAGGGGGCGTACGCCGCCGATGACTCGGTGTACGAACTGCTGAACCATGACCCTTCGACCCGGTGAAGTCGTCCTCATCCGGATTGAATTCCACCAGAGGTCTGGCGGCAAATTGCGTCCGGCTGTGGTCCTCCTCGACTCGGGCGACGAGGATTTCGTTGCCGCTCCCATTACCTCCCGCGCGCGAGTTACCGACTTCGATGTCCCTATTCGCGAGTGGGGCGAAGCCGGCTTGAACATTCCCTCAACTATTCGTGCGGACAAGCTCACGGTGTTGACGAAGGATGAAATTGTGCGTCGCCTCGGTGAACTTGGAGGGCCAGATCGAATCGCTCTGAGAGAGGTTCTGCGCCGCGCTTTTTCGCTGGATTAATAAGCCACAGCCAATCCCGTCCTCCTTGACACCCGCCTCCAAATGTGTGATTATGCATTGTAGTGAATAAACATTCACCGAAGACTACCGCTATGGCCACTGTCGTCACCCCGGCTCAGATTATGAAAACGAACGCGTCTGACCTGCTCCGCGATCTCGATTTGACCGACGATGAGCTGCTTCACCTGCTCGATCTCGCTGCCGAGGTCAAGCGATCGCCGCGCGATTATGCCCGCGCGCTCGATGGCAAGTCCATTGCCCTGCTGTTCGAAAAACCCTCGCTGCGCACCCGGCTGACGTTCGAGTTGGCCATCAAGCAGTTGGGCGGCGATGCGCTCTTCGTCGATGGGCCTATCGGCGTCCGGGAGCCTCTGAAGGACGTGGCGCGCAACCTCGACCGCTGGGTGGACGGGATCGTCGCCCGCGTCTTCAAGCAAGCCACCGTCGAGGGGCTGGCTGAGTGGTCGTCGGTGCCGGTCATCAACGCCCTGAGCGACCTCTACCACCCCTGCCAGGCGCTGGGGGACGCGCAGACGCTGCGCGAACATTTCGGCGAGCTGAAGGGGCGCAAGGTGGCCTTCATCGGCGATGGCAATAACGTGGCGCACTCCTTGATGCTGACCAGCCTGCGGCTGGGCGCGGATTTCGCCATCGGCTGCCCGGAGGGCTACACGCCCGATCCGGATATCGTGGCGCAGGCGGAGGGACTGGCCGCAGTCTCCGGCGCCTCGCTGCTGATCACGCACGACACCGCGCACGCGCTCGCCGGCGCCCACGCCGTCTACACCGATGTGTGGACCAGCATGGGGCAGGAACAGGAGTTGGTCAAGCGGAAGAAATCTTTCCACGCGTTCCAAGTGGATGACGCGCTGTTCGCGCAGGCGCGGCCCGACGCCATCTTCATGCACTGCCTTCCCGCCAAGCGCGGCGAAGAGGTCACGGATTCCATCATGGAGCACCGGCGCTCCGCCATTTTCGATCAGGCTGAAAACCGGCTGCACGCGCAGAAGGCGCTGTTGTTGATGATGCTATCGTGAGTAAGAACTTATGCCTGAACCCAATGCTGTTCACTTTTGCGCTGAGCCCGAAAGGGCGACAGAACATAGCCCAGGGCGTCAGCCCTGGGAACTGGAAGAACGGCCGGAAAGCCCCGGAACGGGGCGGAAGAGTTGGGCCAGAGCATCTTACGCCCCTTCGGGGCTGGATCGTTTTCGCGCTTATTCCCACGGCTTGCGCCGTGGGCTACAGTCTGACGCTCCTGCGGAGCTGACACCTTTATGAACAAACCTAAGAAAGTAGCTCTCGCCTATTCCGGGGGCCTCGATACCTCCGTTATCATTCCGTGGCTCAAGGAAAACTACGGCTGCGAAGTGGTGGCCGTGTGCGGCGATATCGGACAAGGCGCCGATGAACTCACCGGCCTCGAAGCGAAGGCCCGCAAGACGGGCGCTTCGGAAGTTTACATCGAGGACATGCGCGAGGAATTCGTCTCGCAATATCTCTGGAAGCTGGTCCGCTCCGGCGGCGTCTACGAGCACAAATACCTGCTCGGCACCTCCATTGCGCGCCCGCTGCTGGCTAAGAAGCAGGTCGAGGTGGCGCTCAAGAGCGGCTGCGACGCGTTGGCGCACGGCTGCACCGGCAAGGGCAACGACCAGGTGCGCTTCGAGCTCACCTACAAGGCCCTGGCGCCGCAGCTTGCGGTGATCGCGCCGTGGCGCGAGTGGACCATCGTCTCCCGCGAGGACGCCATCGAGTACGCGCGCGCGCACCACGTGCCCATCTCCGCCTCCACCACCAAAATCTACAGCCGGGACCTCAACATCTGGCACATCTCGCACGAGGGCGGCGCGCTCGAAGACCCCGCCAACGCCGCGCCCGATGACATCTGGATGCTGACTAAGAGCCCGGCCGAGGCGCCCGATACACCCGGCGAGGTCGCCATCGGTTTCGAAAACGGCGTCCCGGTTTCGGTGGATGGCAAGAAGATGAACGCCGTCGCGCTGCTCGAAACCCTCAACCGCATCGGCGCCGAGCACGGAATCGGCCGCATCGACCTGGTGGAGAATCGCTTCGTCGGCATGAAGTCGCGCGGCTGTTATGAGACGCCCGGCGGCACGCTCATCATGTTCGCCATGCGGGAACTGGAAGCGCTCACGCTCGATAGAAGCACGCTCCACTACAAGCAGAAACTGGCGCTCGATTACGCCGAGATGGTCTACAACGGCCTGTGGTTCACACCGCTGCGCGAGGCCCTCGACGGGTTCTTCGAGAAAGTGACCGAGACCGCCACTGGCGAAGTGAAGCTGCGGCTCTACAAGGGCAACATCGAGCCGCTCTCGCGCCAGTCGCCGTATTCGCTCTACTCGCTCGACATAGCGAGCTTCACCATGGGCGCCAGTTACGATCAGAAGGACGCGCTCGGCTTCATCAACTTGGTGGGTCTGCCGATCAAAGTGCGGGCGGCCATCGCCGGCAAGCCCAAATGAAACTCTGGGGCGGGCGTTTTGAATCGGGACCGTCCGAGGTCTTCGAGCGTTTCTCGGGCTCCCTGGATTTCGACCGGAGACTCATGGATGCCGATATTCGCGGCTCGCAGGCGTTCGCGCGCGCGCTGGAGCGAGTCGGCATCCTGACTGCCGAAGAGCGCGCACAGATTGTCGCGGCCTTCGACCAGATCCGCCAGGAGCCGGTCGATCCCAACGCCGCCGATGAGGACATCCACACGTATGTCATTCGCAAGTTGAAGGAGCACGCCGGCGCGGTAGCCGACAAGATCCACACCGGCCGCAGCCGCAACGAGCAGGTCTCTCTGGATACGCGGCTGTGGCTGCGCGAGGAATGCGACCGCGTGCGTGCGCTGCTCGGCGGTGTGATGGGCGCGCTGCTGGATCTCGCTGGGCGCGACCCCGACGCCGTGATCCCCGGTTACACGCACCTGCGCCGCGCGCAGGCCGTGCTCTGGCCGCACTACCTGCTGGCGTATTTCGAGATGTTCGCGCGCGACGCGGAGCGTTTCGCCCAGGCACGTGCCCGCGCCAACGTGCTGCCGCTAGGTTCCGGCGCACTGGCCGGCAGCGGCTTTCCTTTCGACCGCGAAGCTATGGCGCAAGACCTGGGCTTCGCCTCCGTCACGCGCAACAGCATGGACGTGGCCGGCGACCGCGATTTCGTGCTGGATTTCGTCTACGCCGCCAGCGTGGCGATGATTCACCTCAGCCGTCTGGCTGAAGACTGGATTCTCTATTCCAGCGAAGAGTTCGGCTGGCTGGAGCTGGCGGATGCCGTCACCAGCGGTTCAAGCCTCATGCCGCAGAAGAAGAATCCCGATTCGCTGGAGCTGATCCGCGGCAAAAGCGGGCGCGTCATGGGCTGTCTGGTCTCTCTAATGACCACCATGAAGGGCCTGCCCATGACTTACAATCGCGACATGCAGGAGGACAAGGTTCCGCTGTTCGAAGCCGCCGATCAGTTAGCCGGCTCGCTCGAAATGGCGGGCGTTGTGATTCAATCGGTGAAGCTGAACCCCGCCGCGCCCGCCGCCGCCGCCGAAGAAAGCTGGGTGGTGGCTACCGACCTGGCGGAGGCGCTGGCCCGCGCGGGTTTACCCTTTCACCAGGCGCACCAACTGGCCGGCCGCTTCGTGCTGGAAAGCGTGCGCAGCGGCAAGAAGCCCGCCGATTGGACCGCGGAAGATATGCAACGCTTCGCGCCGGAATTCACCGGTGACTTCGCGGCGCTGCTCGACCCGAAGCGCGGCATGAAATCGCGCGAAATCCCCGGCGGAACCGGCCCCCAATCCGTAGCTGCCGCGCTGGCCGCCGCCCGCCAGCGCCTCTCTGAGATGA
>Ga0326727_10009403_pt1 | contig 24083 bp, 15 predicted proteins | sample MB2enrmetagenome_FD_207643 | JGI IMG/M metagenome (GOLD analysis project Ga0326727, IMG submission 207643) | Lab enriched peat soil microbial communities from McLean, Ithaca, NY, United States - MB29MY | ecosystem: Environmental > Terrestrial > Soil > Wetlands > Peat | place: USA: New York... | reverse complement strand
TTCCAGTCGTACCGGGAGCGCAGAAGGCCCAGCGTCGCATACGCTTCGGCGAGATTGGGATCGAGACTGGTGGCTCGCTCGGCGGCACGGTTCGCCGCGGGGATAGCGGTCTCCTGCGGGAGCAGCTCGTTTTCCGCGAGGACTGCAAAGCTATCGCCGAGGCCGGCCCATCCCAGCGCCCAGTCCGGATCCAGCGCCACGGCATCCTCGAAACAGCGGAGCCCCAGGCGCAGCCCTTCCGGTGAGCGCTTGTTCCAGTGGTAGCGGCCCTTCAGATAGAGGTTGTGGCAGGCAATACTGGTCGCTTTGGGTGTCAGCCGGGCGTGCGATTCCGGCCAAAGACGCACCCGCAATGTGTTCACGATGGCTTGTGCGATCTCCTCCTCGATAGCAAACACGTCGGCGGCGGTTCGGTCCCACGCCTCCGACCACAGATAATAGCCAGTGGCCGCGTCGATCAATTGCGCGGTGATACGTAGATGGTCACCGGAGCAGCGCACGCTGCCTCGCAGGATGGTCTCCACCCGCAATTGTTCGCGAATGGCCTCGAGATCCTGCTCGCGGCCTTTCATGCGCGCCGCCGATTGCCATGCCACCACCCTCAGCTCGCGCACTTTCGTGAGCGAGTGGATCAGTTCTTCGGTAAGGCCGTCGCACAGGTAATCGGTTTCGAGGGCGGCATTCAAATTGGCGAACGGCAGGACGGCAATGGTCCGCTGGGCCGGCGCGGACTGCGGTTTGGAGGGAGCTCCCGTAAGGAGAGCCTGATCGTGAAACACGGCCGCATAGCCGCCGCGTGGAAGCTCGATGCGAATCTTCGCGTCGCGGCCTTCGCCTTCATACCAGCTCTTCAGCCGGTCGCGAAGACGGCGGGCTTCGACGCGCACCACCGGGTCCACTCGCGGATCGAAGGACGGTCCCCGGCCAAAGGCCTCCACGCCAACCACGTATTCCTTGACGTGATCGGACTCGCCGCGCAGCGCCTGCTCCACGGAAAAGCTCAGAAAGCGGCAGAGGCGATCGGAGCGGGAGAACAGATCGCTGGCAACAATGCGGCCCAGTTCCTGGCGGATGAGCTCTTCACGCTGTAGGTCGATACACATAGGGCGGCGAAGACGTGGCCCCGGGAGATTATCTAATTGTAGCGAACGGGGGTTTGGGGACCAAGCCTATTATCTTCTCCAAATCAGGAACCGGACGTGTGGCCAAGCCGATTCCAGCCTGCACATCAACGACTGGAGAACCCTGACGATCCACCCGATCACAATGAAGCGCCTCATATACAGTTGTGGGCTTCCGTAAGCGCTCTTTGACTCAAGAGCGTCCAATGTAAAGTGCGTGATGTCCTCCGCTCCGCCGCACTTGCTCGTCCATGTCCCATCGCGGAGCTGACGCGCCATATGTTTTGGGGACGGACCCAGTGTGTATAGAGCTACCTTCTCAAAACAGACTTCGAGGCGTGAACTGTCGCATACTCTGTACCCAAACCAGCTAAACGCCGCAACAAAAGCTGGGATCGTGTTTACACGCGGACTCCAGCATGGCCAATCTAGGTCAACGTGGGGCCACATGAAATGGTGAGTGTCATGAGCCGCCCAAGCGATGCAGTTGTACGCGCCGGGGCTCGGTGGGTAGCCAGTATGATCGCTGGTTTTTTCATAACCGGCCGCAACGAGTTTATCGAATATCCGCTCCAGATGAGGAAGGGCAACCAGCTTAGATAAGTCCTTTCCGCTTCCCCCACCGAAGCCATGCCTCAGTCATGCGCTGGTAATTACTGGCATCGCTCGAATCAAACGGACGAATCCCAGTGATCGCCGCCAGCGCGGGAAACCAGAATCTCTTATTGCTTTCCAGATCCGTCAAGAGGTATGGAACCACCGCCCATCCGAGGCTAATAATCTGTTGATATCTCGGATCGTCGATCAGATCGCTAGCCGAAGAAATGTGACCGGTCTCGCAGGACCATTCCTCTGCAAGCCGAACGAAGGTATCCTTGGTCGTCTCCGCGGCACGATCCACGACCTCCGTCCTTGGATAAATCCACATTTCCGCCAAGAGTTTTTGGAATTCCTTGCGTCGGTCCTGCCAGTGTGTGCGCGGACCAGAACTCAGCGTCCACTCGTGCTCCTCCCAGCGCTGAACACAAAACTCCGTATCACGACTCATCGTTCAGGTGCTCCAAACAGTCGAATACCGTCAGGGACAATTCCCTTCAAGCTGTTGGCCTTGGCCTCTGCGCGGCTTATGATATCCTTCAACGCGCTCAGATCCGCATCGTCGAGCGAGACATAGAAAAAGTGGTCACCCTTCCGGCCAGATTCGTGAAAGGAGATCTTGAGGCTGTGTGTAATCAGCATTGCGACCGGTCCCTTGTCCACGTCCGTGCCAAATACGGGCCGCAAATCGGTGAGAATTCGAGCACGGCAAAAGATGCGCTCATTCTCGGTGAGCAGATCATCAGCCTTGGCAATTATTCCGAATACTTCGGCATTCAGAAGAATACCGAGCTTCTCCTTGAATGCGTCCTTCTCCTCAGGTGCCAGACGCAAATCTGGATTTGAGACAGTCTCCAGCGAGTCCGCAATCCCGTCAATGAACTCATCCAAGGGTGTCTCATACCCCGCCTTGGCCATATACATCGAGATCAGCGCTTCCGCGATCTTCTTAACGTCTGTTGTGCGATCCAGTTGTGAGATGTTTCTAATTGCGGCGGCCACCGTAGCCGCTGGCTTTGCGGATTCGCCATGGGGAATCGAAGGGTCAACAGATCGATCTAACGCCTCGCGGAAAGCGCGAACGGTCTCTACATCGAGTTCGCGAATCTTGGACACCCCAAGCTGATACCGATCCGGAATCGATAAAATCGCCACGCCCCAGTTCTCCGTTGGCAGCCGATCACCCGAGTCCGAGCAGCCCGATTGCCTTCAGAAAAAGGCTATCACATCATCGGCGCCGTGTTGTTTTCGCTGCCGTGTCAAGACATCACGGCAGAACAGTACGCTGTTGCGGCCCATTGTCAACCCGATGCCGTCTTTAGTCGTCTTCCTCACGCGGTCTGTCTGGACGCGGCGGTGCGGCTCTCCGATAGGCCGGGGACAATTTCGAGCGTGAGACTCGGTGTCGGGGTTACGTCTCGGACGATTACCAGCCAAGCGCGGTCGGATGGCGCACCTATCTCGCAGCCGATTCTCGCGGAGAGCAGCTTAGCTGTTTTCGGTCCAACGTAGATTCCAGACGCCCGGCTCGAAGGGCGACTTAGGCCGCTCCGTCACCGTCGGGGCTCGGAAACTCCTGCCGATGAGCCGCGCGCGTGAGCAAGCGGACTTCGAGACTCAACAGTTCTAATGCTGCTCCCACCTTAGTCCCAGCCGCCACACACGCGGTTCACCGGTGTTCGGCAGCGGAGTGAGGGCCACGTAATACTCGTGATTGAGAATATTCTCCATCTCCGCAGTCGCCGAGATTGACTTGCTGACGCGTTGCTGGGCAGCCACGGCGAGCGAAGCGAAACCCGGCAGCAGGAACTGATTGAGATCGTCATCGAACTGCGACGAGTACGTCCGCAGCGAAGCGGACAGCATCAGATCTTTTTTCTTATACGCGAGCAGTGCCGACCCCTGGTTCTTCGCCGCCTCGGGAATGCGCAGTCCGCTTGCGTCAAAATGCGAGTCGACAAAAAGGTAGGAGAGCTGACCCTTGAAGCCGTGCCACGAGCGGCTAACATTCGCCTCGATGCCGCGCGAGATAGCCGGCGGCCCGTTCATCCTCTCGCGCAGGATGCTGGTTCCGTTATCGCTCAGGGTGGCGTTCTCCAGCAGGTCCGTCAGCGAATCGCGGAAAAGATTGAGGCCGATGCGAGTCTTCTCGCCCGCGAAATCCCCGCCGATCTCGGCGCCGAACATCTTTTCGGGAAGCAACCCGGGGTTTGCCAGTGTCAGCACGTCACCCACCTGAAAGGGCCGGTACAGCTCGTTCAGCGTGGGAGCGCGGAAGCTGCGCCAAACGGATCCATGTCCCCGCAGCCGGTGATGGCCCACCGCAAACCCGCCGCTGGGGCTGAGGATGCCGCCGCCGACGCCTGGCAGATCGCCGCGCAAGCCGCCGAACAGGCTGAACGGTCCGGCATTGAACTGCAATTGCGCGAATGCGCCACGCTCGAACTCGGTCCCGCCGGTGATCGACGTTCCGCTCAACAGACGGTCCGTACTGTGGCCTTCATCGCGCTCCGCATCAACGCCGAGCAGCAGTTTCCAGCGATGGGGCGAATAGTTCCAGTACGCCGCGCCGCCAGCGCCCTTCGCAAGAACGGTTTGCCGGTCGACGATCTTTTCCGAATCCCGGTCGGCCGCCACGCTGGAGAAAGTGGCGCGAAAGGCTTCCTGCGTGTAGTATCCCAGCACGGAAATCTGGTTGTTGCCGAACGAGTGGGCGTAGTTCGCCGCGATCTCGCCCAGGCCGGTGGCATTGCGCTGATCCACGGTCCCGTTGTCGCGATGTTCGGCGTCGATATCGAGCCGCAGAAACAGCCGCTGGTTGCCTTTGAAGTAATCGAGACGCAGATTGCCGGCGACCCAGTCGGACCCGGCGGGCTGGTCCACGCTGCCGCGCAGATTAGCGGGGAGGATGTAGTAGCCGTCGGTGGTGTACATGCGCACATCCATGGAAGCGGCCCAGTGGCGCCACGCGTCGGCCATGCCCGTACGCAGATCCTGTTCGTTAAAGCTGCCGTAGTCGTACTGCAGATAGCTGTCGCCTCGTGCCGCGGTTGAGAACAGCGCCATCAGTCCGCCCATCGCGCGGTCGCCGAATACGGAAGTTGAGGAACTTGGCGTCACCTCCACGCGCTGCATCTCTTCGGGGTCCAGCCGGGTCCAGTAGACCCATCCGCCGAACGGGTCGTTCACGGGAATTCCGTCCCACAGCACCAGCGTGCGGCTGGCGCCCGTGGAGCCGAGACCGCGCAGCGAAACGCCCTGAGTGGTCGGGTTAGCCACCAGGCTGTCGGAACGCCGGAACAACTGGAAACCAGGAATGATGTTTACAAGATCGTCGAGATCGAAGCCGGGCAATTCCGACAGGCTGTCCTGCGTCAGCACGGTCACGTTCGATGGCGAATCCTGGGCGACGGTATCTGTGACGTTAATGGTGGTGCTGACGGGTGGCAGCGTCGACTGCGGCAGTTGCGGGGCGATTGTCTGCGCCGGGCACGGTGAAAGCGTCAGGACCAGCCAGGCGAACGCGCAAACCAGCCATCTCCTGACCGGCGGCGGCGAGACGTTCCGGAGAGGCGCTGAACACGATTCGATAAACGACGTCATTGTCCGGAGCAGGGAGCGCTTTCCCACGCGCCGGCGCCACCAGCGCGAGATACTTCAGGATAGTATAGACATCGGCTTCCTCCGGCACGCGCGCGCTGAAATCCTGGCTGCAGAGGCGGAATTGCGCGCCACGTTCGGTGAGCCGCCACGCCAGAAACGCGCACATGGCCACGGCCCGTTCGAACCAAGGCTCGTGCTCGCGGGGAACGTCGAGATCCAGCCACATCTCCACAGCCAGTTCCTGCTCGCGCGCGAATTCGCGGATCTGCAAATCGCCCATGTGCGCGGTCGCCTTCCAATCGACATGCCGGGCGCTCTCGAACGATTCATATGGCCGGATGCGGTAAAAGTCGTGCCCCAATCCGCGCGCGTAAGCTTCCATCTCACCGGCGAGCGACGCGACAAGGTCTTCCGAACCCGGTTGCGGATCGATGGGCGGATAGACCACCAGATCGCGGCCCATGTGCATCTGCACACGCCGTTCGGCAAACCCAAATGGAAATCGCGTGGAGAAGCGGAAGCTGCTTTCGCGATAGAGCCCCCGGTGGGGGAAGAGCACTTCGACAGGACCGTTGAGGGCTGCGCCCGCGGGAATTGTCGGGAAATAAAGCGGCGGCGATATCGAGGTGGCGTCCACCGAGGCGAGATGAATGGAGAACGACGGCATCCACGCTTTCATATTGCGAACAACCACGCGGCCCTGCAGGCGGCGATTGGCGGGGATGTGCTCGGGCAGGATGAAATCCAGTTGCAGCCCCGCGAGCGAGAGGCGGCTGATGAAACCCGAAACCAACAGCGTGGAGAGCATGGCCGCGAGAATCAGGAAAAGCAGGTTGTTGGCGGTGGCAAATGCGGCCAGCGCCACCAGCGCGCAGATGATCGAATAGACCACGCCGGCACGGGTCACATGCTGGCGCACTCCCAGATCCAGCGCTTCGCTGATCCTGTGCCAGAGACTTTTTTGCCAGAGATACTTCACTCATCTTCAAGGTCGCACATGCCAACCATTTCGGCCCAGGCGCGTCTGAACGTAATATCGTGGAGTCATCCATATGAAGTTTGCCGCAGCGATTTTTCTTCTGCTTCTGGCGTGCCGCGCCGAATCGGCCACGCCGGTCTTCGCGCTGGTCGACGAGTTCGACCGCGAAGCAGCCAAGCCGCTATGGCCTGGTTTCGATGCCCGCGGCACACCCATCGAGCTGTACGACGGGGTGAACACATATCTGTACCGGCATCCTGCGCCGCCTGCCGAATTCAAACCCGTTGACGGCCACCCGGGCTTTTTCGTTTTTGCCGGTCGTCACGAATCGGTCCGGGCGAACACATCGGTGGACCTGGCCGGCGTGACGACTGCCACCCTCGAAGGGGCGAACGGGACGCCCGCCGCGGTTCTGGTCCACGAGTGTTTCCACGTGTTCCAGGCGCGGGAACATCGGTTCCGGGGCGCTAATGAGGCAACACTGTTCACCTATCCGGTTGACGATCCTCAAGCCCTGGCGCTGGCTCGCCTGGAGATGGAGGCGCTGTCGCGAGCTTTCGCTTCTCCGCAGCCAGCCTGCTGGGCGGGACGTGTGCGCGCACTGCGCAAGGAGCGCTTCGCCCTCCTGCCCAACGACGCCATCACCTACGAACGCGGAACCGAGTTGCACGAAGGTCTGGCGCAGTATGTCGAGGGCATGGCCGCAGGCAGGGAGGAAGTGCGGTTCCGGCAATTCGGGCCGAATGAGGTTAGGCAGCGTGGCTACGTTTCCGGGGAGGCGCTGGCACGGTTGCTGGATCGGCTGGACCCTGATTGGAAATCGAAGGTCACGGATTCACTGGATGGTCTCCTGCCCGAGTCCGGCGCCTCTGCCTGCGATTTCACCGCAACCGAGCGTCAGGCGGCCGAAACACAGGCTCGTGCGGATGTTGGGAAACTCGAAAGCGAGCGCGCCGGGCTGATCCAGGCGTACGACGCCCAGCCCGGCTGGCGTGTGACTGTGGAAACAGCCGCTGGCAAGCCGCTCTGGCCCGACAATTTCGATCCGCTCAACGTCAACCGGCTTTCTCCGCGACTGATCCTGCACAAACGCATGCTCAGGCTGCATAACGATGCCGGGTCGCTCGATATTCTGAACCATGGCTCGATGACGGAGGACGCCGGCTCGCAACCGCTCATGGGCGGTGTCCGCCGCTGGTACACCGCGGGCCTCTCCGGCAAGCCGGATGTGCAACAGGATGGCGCACGCGTCACCGTGACCGGGCCCGGGCTCAAACTCGCCTTCTCCAACGCCGATCTGGAATGGCACGAGCAATCGCTGACCTTACGGTTGCGTTAGGGCAGGCGTCACTTTTCGATTGACAGAAAGTACTCTACACAGTAGAGTACTTGCATGAATAGACGTGCGCCAACGGGCCTTTCCCGGTGGATCCCGCCGGAGATGATTCGTCCTCCTTTGCTCGATGCGTCGGCGGCCACCGGCCCGGTTCAGCCCCGCTATGCCCTGCTCATTAATCCCTTCTACCCGAAGGATCCGAATGCCAGCTTTGGAAAGCACGTGCTCACGCCCACGCTGGCCCTCACCAGCTTCGCGGCAACGACGCCGGCGCATTGGGAAATCCGCTATTGGGACGAGAACCTGCTGCAGGGGCGGCCGCCGTTCGATCCGCTGCCGGAATTGGTGGGCATTTCGGTCCATCTGACCTTCGCAAGCCGCGCGTTCGAGTTGGCCCGCTGGTACCGAAGCCGGGGAAGCAAAGTGGTCCTCGGAGGACTGCACGTCCTCTCGTGTCCCGGCGAGTGTGCGCCCCACGCGGACGCTCTCGCACTGGGCGACGGCGTTCACTTCTGGCCACGCATTGTCGCCGATGTGGAGTCGGGCGGTCTGCTGCCGAGGTACGCGGCGGACTGGAACAACGATTATCGCGAGGACCCGGCACCGCGGAGGACTCTGCTGCCAGGCGCCAGCTTTCTTACCACCACGAGTTTGATCGCGACGCGGGGCTGCCATAACCGCTGTGGCTTCTGCTATCTCGCCACGGATGTTTTGCGAATGCCGTATCGCATGCGAACGCCTGCCCAAGTTGCCGCCGAGTTCGAAGCGGACGGCCAGCCTTACGCCGTGTTCATCGATAACAACCTTGGCTCAAACCGCGAGTACCTGCGCGGACTCTGCCATGCGCTGCAGCCGCTCGAAAAGATATGGAGCGCGGCGGTGTCCATTGACGTGACCGACGACCCGGGCCTCGTCCGTGCCATGGCCCTCGCCGGTTGCACGGGCGTGTTTGTGGGCCTCGAGTCGCTCACCGACGACAATCTCATTGAGGCGCACAAAAAGACGCCGCGAACCGCGGACTATGCGCGCCGTGTGCGAATGCTGCACGACAACGGAATCCAGGTGAATGGTTCGTTCGTCCTGGGATTCGACCACGACCGTCCCGATGTGTTCGCCCGGACTGCCGAGTGGATCGAGCGGAATCGCCTCGAGTGCGCCACATTCCATATACTCACGCCATATCCGGCGACGCCGTTGTTCGGGCGGATGGAAGCGGAGGGGCGCCTGCTGCATCGCGACTGGAGTTTGTACGACACGGCGCACGCTGTGTTCCGCCCCAGGCACATGTCCACGGAGGAACTCGAGGAAGGCTATCGGTGGATATACGAACGGCTCTTCTCGCATGCCTCAATCTGGGCGAGGCGGCCGGAGGACTGGCGCGCGGTGGCGCCGTATCTGGCGATGTCGTATCTCTACAAGCGCTCGAACAGATTCTGGCATTTGTTGATCCGGCATCGGCTGGTGCATGCCGCCTGGCATCCGATGGTGGAACTCACGCGAATCCGGCATCTCCAATTTCGCCGGCGTTTGGCGGAACGGGACTGGTCCGCCAGGGCCGCGGTCGGAGTGATTTCCGCAGGCGTGTAGAGGGCTAACGATAATTAATCTGCCATTCACGTAGTCCGTGATTTCCTGCGATATCGTTCCGTTTATGAGAATCCTATTAATTCTGATTTCAGTTTTTGCCGCCCTCGTTGCCGCTCAGGAACGTGGGTCGCAGGCGCCCCAGGCTGTGGTTCGGGCAACCGGCGAGGCAGTGGTATCGGTTCGGGCGGATCAAACGGCCCTTCGTCTTTCTGTCGTCTCGACAGGACGCAGCGCTGAACGTGCCGGGGCAAAGAACGCCGAGAGAACCACCGGGGTCATCACGCGTCTGCGAGAACTGCTCGGACAAGATGCCAACATTCGCACCGTGGACTACAAATCGACCAAAAGCAGGGTGGACGGCTATGTCGCTACTAACATCATCGAGGTTCACGTACCGGATCCGGCAATGGCGAGCACGGTGATCGACGCAGCCGCAAAATATGGCGCCGCCGTGATCGGCGGAATGCAGCCGTCCGCGCTCAACGAACAGAATGCCCGTGCAGAGGCGCTGAAGCAGGCCACCGTCCGGGCGCGCGCGGATGCCGAAGCAATGGCGGCTGCTCTGGGCATGCGGGTGGTACGCGTTCTCTCGGCAGAGACCGTGGCGGCGCCGGCTCCGGCCCAACCGTATCTCGGCCCTATGGAATTGGCGAAGAATAGGGCCGTTCTGCCAACCCCTATAGAGGCCGGGACGGAAGAACTGCACGTTCAGGTAAGCGTGACCCTTGAGGTAGCTCCATAAGATGTTCGGTAGTAAGGCCGTAACCAGCAATCAGCCTGACCACGGGCACCGTTGCCCTTATCACCGGGCACGATTCTGCCGATGTAAAGAGCGGTGCATGCCTCACTCACGGAAGTGACCTACAGGGAAAGGCTGCTGGCCAGCTTAGGCCGTCTTCCGCCGTTCTCACCCACGCTGAGCCGCGTTCTGGCCAGCCTGGGCCGCGACGATGTCTCGTTTTCTCATCTGTCCGAACTGATTGAGAAAGATACGGTTCTCGCCGGCAATGTCCTCAAGCTGGTGAACTCGGCGCTCTACAATCGGCGTGGCGAGGTGAGCTCCATCCGTTACGCGATCTCATTGCTCGGCGTCCACAAGCTGCGCAACACCATACTGAGTATGACGGTGGCGCGCATGTGGGCGCATATGGCGTCGCCCGCGGGCTGGTCGACAAAGCAATTCAATCTGCATTCGGTCGCGGTCGCGGTGCTCGCGGATCTCATGGCGCAGCGTGTGCCCGTGGTCTTCGAAGAAGGCGCGTTCGCGGCGGGTTTGCTGCACGACATCGGCCGCCTTGTGATCGCCACCTCCCTGCCGGATGAGTACATGAAAATCGCTCGCTTGTACGGCGAAAACGGCGGAACCCTGTACAAATGCGAAAGAAGTGTGATCGGTATGGATCACTCCGAGATTTCCACAATGGCGCTGGCCGCCTGGAACCTTCCACGTCCTATACGCGCGGCCGTACGATACCATCACACGCCCGGCGAGGATCCGACGCCGCTCACCGAAGGCCACACGTTTCGACTAAGCGCCCTGCTCTCCGCCGCCGACGAATTCGTGGACCACATGGGTATATCGGCAACGCCAAAGAACATGACCACCGATGCCCCTTCGCCCGAAGAGTTCATGGCCCTCATGGGAGGCGCGGCTGACGGCGTGAGTGCCGCGTTCGAGCAGGAATTCGACGCGATTAAGACCTTCTTTTGATCCGCTGCGGTTATCTCGCCTCCACCACTTCCACCGTCACATCGATGATCTGATCCCCGCCACCCAGCGCGACGCCCTTCATCGGAGTCACGTCCGAATAATCGCGTCCCCAGGCGATGGTCACATGATGGCCGTTCGCTATCGCGTTGTTGGTGGGGTCCGCATCCACCCAGCCGGAGTTCGGACAGTACACCGACAGCCACGCGTGCGAGGCTTCCGCGCCCACCGCGCCTTCCATGCTGCGCAGATAGCCGCTCACATAACGCGCCGGCAGCCCGATGGATCGCAGGCACGCAATGGTAAGGTGCGCAAAGTCCTGGCACACGCCGCGCCGCGATTGCAGAACCTCGTCCACCGGCGTGGTCACGGTAGTCGCCCGCGGATCGTAATCGAATTCATGGAATACGCGGTGGCACAGTTCTAGAGCGCCTTCCAGGATAGGCCGGCCAGCCGGGAACGACACGGCCGCATACCCGGCAAATTCCGCGCCCAGCGAAACGCGCGGCGATTCGAAGGTGAACTGAAATGCCTCGTAGACCTCCGGAGTATCGCGCCGACGCACTGCCTCAATCGCGGTCTCCCAGGGAGCCGTCAGGCAGGGCTCAGGCGGCTCCGCGCCATGCAGGTCGATCAGGCTGGAAGCGGTGACCGAGAGCGTCTGATGCGGTTCATGAATGGAGAAATACGTAATCGCATTACCGAAATAGTCCCTCCGCGGCAGCATCAAATCGGGCGCTGGCGAGACCTCCAGATGATGCTCCAGAACGGTTTGCCCCGGAGCGGCTCGCGGAGCCAGGTGCACCTCGGTATGGCAAATGGACACCGGCTCGCTGTACATGTACCGGGTGGTGTGATGGGCGCGCAGAATCATAGATTCCTCACTGCGTGGAGAGCTGGCGCGATGCGACCGCGTGATTGAAGTAGCTGCGCGTAAGCATTTCGGACAGTTGCCGCAGGTCCGCCGCCAGCCGGTTCAATAATGTTTCCAGATTTGCCCAGCGCCCGGCCGCGTCGGTGCGCACCAGCTCTCGTACCTCGGTCAGTTGAACGGCCGTCAACAAAGACAACGCCAGACGCGCGTCCGCGGGACGGCGAATCAGCGACTGTGTTTCGGGCAATTCGTCGATGTGCTCCCGCAAACGCGCCAACTGAAATGCCGCCGATCGGGGATTCGCTTCATCCAGCAGCAGCAGATCGAGCACCAGGTCCGTCTGCAGCGATGTAAGATAGCGCGAGCGAAACGTCATGGAGCTGTCGGCGATCTCCAGCAACACTTCGAGCTGTCCGCTCTCGGCGGTTCCTTCGAAACCGAGGCCGAGCCGCAGCAGGTCCACCATTTGCGACGCGCGTTCCAGGCGCCGTCCGATGTCCAGAAAGCGCCAGCCGTCGCCGCGCGTCATGCTCTCCATCACCAGTCCGCTGAAGGCCGCCAGAGTGCCGATCACCTGATCGAGAGCGTCCTGCGCGCCAGCCAATCGCAGAGGCTCGGGCGGAAGCATGTCGGGCAATTGCTGCGCCAGTTGATTCAGAATGCGCCAAGCGTCGGCGGATATGCGGTCCCGCAACAGCCATCCCGCGCGCCGCGTTTTATGAAGTTGCCAGGCGATGCTGCTTCGTGCCGATCCATAGATCATGGCCAGAACTTCGCGTTCCACGAATCCGGTGCGGCTCTCGTCCGCCGGCGGTTCTGGTCGAATATATCCGAGTCCCGCCAACACTTCGGCTCCGGCGCGCAGCCCCGGTGGATTAGTCGAGTCCGCATCCTGCGTGAATCTCGGCAACAGCGCGCGCGCCACGCGCACGACCGAATCCACGCGTTCCACGTAACGCCCCAGCCAGAACAGATTGTCCGCCACGCGGCTGGGCAAATCGAAAGTGGCTCGGCTCACTTCCAAGTGAATGGTCGACGGCTGCAGCAAGCTGAACTGCGAGGTGGGACCATCTGCTACAGCCCAGGTGTCTTTGCTTCCGCCGCCGCTCTGCACCGACACCACCAGGTTGTCGAGCGATGGCGTCACGCGCGTGAGTCCGCCTGGCATTACCGCGTATGTGCCGCCGGTAGCCACCGCGTAGACTCGCAACGCCACATGTCGCGCTTGCAGGCTGTTCTCTTCCCAAACCGGCACTGTCGAAAGCGCTACCTGCTCCTGCGCGACGTATGCGGCGGGCGCGGCTCGCATTCGTGCAATGAGTTCATCACGATCGGCCGTGCTTAACCTCGAACCGAAGATCGGTTGCCGCGAACTGCCCGGAAACACCGGCTTGATTACCAGATCCGGCAGATGCCCGGTCACAAACTCAAGCGGCTCCTTCTGTCCGCACCACCAGGTGGCGACAGTAGGCATCTTTAGCTCTTCACCCAGCAGATGCCTGCAGAGGTTGGGCAGAAACGCGGCTGGCGCGGCCGTTTCCAGCAGGCCCGATCCAAGCGCGTTTGCCACGGCCACGTTGCCGCTGCGCACCGCCTGCATCAACCCTGGAACGCCCAGCACCGAATCGCCGCGAAACTCCAGAGGATCGCAATAGCTGGCGTCCTGGCGGCGCACAATCACATCAACTGGCAGAAGTCCGCCGAGCGTCTTCAGCAGGACGCGATTATCGCGCACGGCCAGATCGCCCCCTTCCACCAGTGTGTAGCCGAGATACCGCGCCAGGAATGCGTGTTCGAAATAGCTCTCGTTATAAGGACCGGAAGTGAGCAGCACAATGCGCGGGTTCTCACGCTTCGGCGCCAGCTCTCGAAGGGTGTCGCGCAGCGTCTGGAAAAACCCGGCCACTCGCTGCACTTCCGTCGCGCGAAACACATCGGGCCACATGCGCGCGGAAACCAGCCGGTTCTCCAGCGCGTAGCCCGCGCCCGACGGCGATTCGGTGCGATCCGCAATTACCCACCATTGCCCATCCGGAGAGCGCGCCAGGTCCACGGAACAAATATGCAGATGCACGCCCCCTGGCACCGGCACATCCCAGCACGGCCTGAGAAACGCCGGGTTCGGGAAAACCAACTCGGGCGGCAGGAGGTTCTTGTGCAACAGCCGCTGCGGCCCATAGATGTCGGTCAGGATCGCATTGAGCAGCGTGGCGCGTTGCACCACGGCCGTTTCTATGGCGGCCCATTCAGCGCGGTCGATGATTAACGGGACCGGATCGAGCGGCCAGGGGCGATCGGTGGTCTGCGGGTCGCTGTAGACGTTATAAGAGACGCCGTTCTCGTGAATCAGCCGGCGGCCTTCCTGCCAACGTCGCGCCAATCCATCCGGACCGATGTCGGTAAGGGAATCGACAAAGGCCCGCCATTGCGGACGCACCGCGCCCTGCGCCGTAAGCAGTTCGTCGTAGTAGCCAGCGATGGGCCGGTACGGCCACTGCGCCCCGAGTTGTGCCGCCGGTTCGCTGATGGAAGGCTTCATTTGTTCAGATATCCCCGGATTCTCGCATATTTGCGCTGGACATGCGGCGATAGCCGCGTTCTCCTTTAGTCCAAAGCGCGGCTGCCGCCACGTGTCCCTCCATCCGCTCGCCGCAAATCCAACGTCAGCGGAAACTGCGGATTATCTTCTATCGGAGGAACCGGCATCGGCCCCGGCGTGTGGCCGAACGGCAAAAAGCGCGATGCTCGCCGTCCTTCCGCCTCATTCGCGTTCACCGGAAACACGTCGTAGCTTCTCCCACCGGGGTGCGACACATGATATGAACAACCGCCCACCGAACGCCCCGCCCAGGTGTCCAGAATGTCGAAAACGAGTGGCGTGTGAACCGGGATCGTCGGATGCAGGCACGATGGCGGCTGCCACGCCCGATAACGCACACCCGCCACAAACTCCCCCTGAGTTGCAGTGGAGCGCAACGGGACACGTCGCCCATTGCACGTGACGATATACCGCGGGTCCACCAATCCGCTCACTTTCACCTGCACGCGTTCCACCGACGAATCGACATACCGCGCCGTGGCGCCAACGGCCGCTTCTTCGCCCAATACGTACCATGGTTCGGTGGCCTGGCGAATCTCCACCTCAATGCCCTGGTGATTCATGCGGCCAAACACCGGGTATCGAAACTCGAAATGCGCGGCGAACCAGCCTGCCTCGAATCGATAGCCGCCGCCGGCGAGGTCATCGAGGACATCCTGAAAATCGCGCGCGATGAAGTACGGCAGCATGTACTCATCGTGGAGGCGGGTGCCCCAGGAGATTGGAGGATGCCGGTAAACCCGCTCCCAAAACCATGCCAGCAGCGCTCGCACCAGGAGCTGTTGCGTGAGGCTCATGCGCGCGTGCGGCGGCATCTCAAAACCGCGCAGCTCCAGCAGGCCCAGGCGGCCCGCCGTTGAATCGGGCGAGTACAGCTTGTCGATGCAGAATTCGGCGCGATGCGTGTTGCCGGTGACGTCCACCAGGATGTGGCGGAAAATGCGATCCACCAGCCAGGGCTCGGATTCCTGGCCAGTATCGGGAACCTGTCCAAAGGCGATCTCGAGTTCATACAGGCTGTCCTGCCGCGTCTCGTCAACGCGCGGAGCCTGACTGGTGGGCCCAATAAACATTCCTGAAAACATGTACGAGAGCGACGGATGATTCAGCCAATAGCCGATCATGCTCCGCAACACGTCGGGCCTGCGCAGGAAGGGGCTGGCCACCGGCGTGGCCGCGCCGAGAACGAAATGATTCCCTCCGCCTGTGCCGGTATGGCGGCCATCCAGCATGAATTTCTCGGTGCCCAGCCGCGCCTGCCGCGCCTCTTCGTAGAGAATGGTGGTGCGCTCCACCAGCTCATTCCAATCGCTTGCAGGATGGATGTTCACCTCGATGACGCCGGGGTCCGGCGTGATGCGGAATTGCTTGACGCGCGGATCGAAGGGTGGTGTGTAGCCTTCAATCACCACCGCCATCCCCAGATGTGCGGCCGTGTCTTCGATGGCCGTGAGCAGATCGATGTAATCTTCGATGTTCGGCAGCGGCGGCATGAACACATAGAGCCGCCCCTCGCGCGGCTCCACGCAAAGAGCGGTGCGCACCACCCACGGCGCGGATTCGCCGATTTTGGGTCTGCGGTCGCGGCTGGTATCGCGAGGACGCTGCAATATCGGATCGGCAGGCGAGATTCGCTCGGGTACGGGCAGAACCCCACGGTTCACCATCGGATCAACCTCGGGGACTTCGGGCATGTCTTCGACGGCCACCCACGGCAAGCTGGGCAACGGCAAACGCAGACCCACCGGAGAATCGCCGGGCGTCAGATATAAATGCTGGCCTCGCAGCATCCACAACCCGGTTTGCCACTCGGGCCCGTTCTTCCCCTCGCCGCGCTGCAGCGGCAGCACGAAGCCGGTCGGGTTATTGAGCCCGCGCTCGAAGACTTTGCGGACGCGTTCGCGCTCGGCGGGATCTTCGAGGTGGTTGTCCACCGGATCGACGTTTACCGGTAACTGCCGCTCGCGTTGCAAATAGTAAACCGGGTCTTCGAACGCAGGGTTGGTGTATTCCGGATCCACTCCCAATCGCCGCGCCAGCGTTTCCGCGAAGCACTGCGCGTTGAGTGTGGTGAAGTGGTATTCGTCTTCTTCGCGCGCCAGCAACTCGCGGTCATGCCACAGCGGCACGCCGTCTCCGCGCCAGAAGCAGTTGAGCGCCCAGCGCGGCAGCGGCTCACCCGGATACCATTTCCCCTCACCGTAATGCAGGAACGCTCCGGGCGCGAATTGTTTGCGCAGACGCTCCAGCAATCGTCCCGCCGCCAGCCGCTTTTCTTCGCCAAGCGCCGCGTTGTTCCATTCCGCGCCCTCCATATTGTCGATGGAAACGAACGTGGGCTCTCCGCCCATGGTGAGCCGAATGTCACGCGCGCGTATGTCCGCGTCCACCTGCCGGCCGAGGGCGTCGATGTGTTTCCATTGTTCGTCCGTGTAGGGCAGCGTAACCCGCGGATCCTCGTGAATGCGCGTCACCGTCATGCGATGCGCGAACTCCACCTTGCTGGGATCGACGCCACCGGCGATGGGCGCGGCCGTCGATGGTTCCGGAGTCGCGGCCAGCGGAATGTGCCCCTCGCCGGCAAGCAGGCCCGATGTCGCATCCAAACCGATCCATCCGGCTCCCGGCAGGTACACTTCGGCCCACGCATGCAGATCGGTGAAATCGGCCGTCGGCCCTTCTGGTCCTTCCACCGGCTTGACGTCGGCCTTGAGCTGAATCAGATAACCGGAAACGAATCGCGCAGCAAGACCCAGGTGCCGCAATATTTGCACCAGTAGCCAGGCGGTGTCGCGGCATGATCCGCTACGCATCCGCAGCGTCTCCTCGCAGGTCTGCACGCCCGGTTCGAGGCGGATCAGATAAGAGATTTCCCGCTGCAGCCGCTGGTTGAGATCCATCAGAAAGCCGATACAGGGCCGTTCGGCGCGGTCGACACCCTCCAGATAGGCCCGCAGCCGCGGACCCGCGCTCTGGGCTTCCAGAAACGGCAGCAGGTCCTTCTTCAACGGCGGCGGATACGTGAACGGAACCTTCTCAGCCCACGGTTCGAGGAAAAAATCGAACGGGTTGACGATGGTCATCTCGGCGACCAGATCCACCTCCACCGAAAAGTGACGAACCTTTTCGGGGAAGACCAGCCGCGCCAGATAGTTGCTGAACGGGTCCTGCTGCCAGTTGATGAAGTGGCCAGCGGGCTCAACGTGCATCGAATAGGCCGTGATGGGCGTGCGGCAATGCGGCGCGGGACGCAGACGGACCACCTGCGGCGACAGCGTTACCAGGCGGTCGTAATGATAAGTCGTCTTGTGGTTAAGCGCGACGCGAATGGGCATGAATTGTCCGGTGAAGTGCAGGAAGCTATCGCTGCGAAGCCGGACTGGGGTCGCGCAGTTAGCCGCGGCGTGGGGGCGGCAGAGTCCTGAGATGAATTATAGAGGATTGGCGGTCGAAGCGTTCAGAAGCCAATTCCGTCCGCCACTCCAGCGCACAAGGGCACGAAGAGGCCTTAAGAACATCTGGTGGGGCAGCCCCTCAGGCCGCCTGGACACCTCTATTGCGGAGCGGAGAGCTCCGCGCGGACTGTGAGTCCGCCGGCTGAAGAACAAATACGGCGACCTGGATCAAGGCCGCCGTGCACTCCCACCTCTGCTGAAACTGCCTGCCTTAGCTGCAGCCGCTGGTCCCGCCGCAGTTCTCGCACTTGTAGCAACTGCCGTTGCGCGTCATCAGCCCGCCGCATTCCGAACACACCGGGGCATCGCTTACGTTCACATCGAATTGCAGCGCCTGCTGCGGCTCGGGTTCGGTGGGACGCAGAACCGGAGCGTTGCCAGCTTCGCCCAGCGCGTACTCCGGCCCCAGGAAGCGCGCGCCCAGCCAGCGGAAAATGTAATCCATGATCGACTTGGCATAGGGGATCTGCGGGTTGCCCGTCCAGCCGCTCGGCTCAAAGCGCACATGGCTGAACTTGTCCACGAAGAACTTCAGCGGCACGCCATACTGCAGCGCGTAGCTGATGGACGTGGCGAAGCTGTCCATCAGGCCGGAGATGGTGGAGCCCTCCTTGGCCATGGAGATGAACACCTCGCCGGGCGTGCCATCCTCGTACATGCCCACCGTGATGTAGCCTTCGTGGCCGGCGATGGAAAACTTGTGCGTCACCGAAGCCCGCTCATCGGGCAGCTTGCGCCGCTGCGGCTTATAGACGATCTTCTCGGTCACGGCCGGTTGCGCCTGTGCGGGAGCAGTCTTCTTGCCGTCCTTGTTGCCGGCGGCGTTGAGCGGCTGAATGCGCTTGGAATTGTCACGGTAGATGGCAACGGCCTTCAATCCCAGACGCCAGCTTTCGACATAGGCGTCCATGATCTCTTCTACTGTAGACTCTTCCGGCATGTTGATGGTCTTCGAAATCGCGCCGGAAATGAACGGCTGCACCGCCGACATCATGCGCACGTGGCCCATGTGGTGAATCGACCGCTTACCGTTCTGCGGACGGAAGCTGCAATCGAACACCGCGAGATGCTCGTCCTTCAGCCCGGGCGCGCCCTCGATGGTGCCCGTGGAATCGATATAGGTGACGATCTTATCCACGTGCTCGGCCGAGTAACCCAGCTTGATGAGCGCCTGTGGAACCGTGTTGTTCACGATGCGGATCACGCCGCCGCCTACCAGCTTCTTGAACTTCACCAGCGCGAGATCGGGCTCGATGCCGGTAGTGTCGCAATCCATCATGAAGCCGATGGTGCCGGTGGGAGCGATCACCGTGGTCTGCGCGTTGCGGAAACCGGCCTGTTCGCCCAGCGCGTAGGCATCGTGCCAAACCTTCTCGGCGGCCTCATACAGAGCCTGCGGCACGCGCTTATTATCGAGCGCCTGCACGGCGTGGCCATGATTGCGGATCACTTCCAGGAAGGATTGCTCGTTCACTGCGTAGCCCGGGCACGGGCCCACGGCTTCGGCGATGCGCGCGCTGGTGAGATAAGCCTGGCCGCACATCACCGCGGTGATTGCGCCCGCCCAGTCGCGGCCCTCGGCCGAATCATAAGGAATGCCCATGAACATGAGCAATGCGCCCAGGTTCGCGAACCCGAGTCCCAGCGGCCGGAAATCATGCGAGTTTTTCGCGATCTTCTCGGTGGGATAGCTGGCGCTGTCAACGATGATCTCCTGCGCAAGGGTCACCGTGTCGCAGGCATGCCGGAAAGCCTCGACGTCGAACTCGCCGCCGGGTCCCACGAACTTCATCAGATTCAGCGATGCCAGGTTGCAGGCCGAATCGTCCAGGAACATGTATTCCGAGCAGGGATTCGACGCGTTGATGCGCGCGGTCGCCTTCGATGTGTGCCAGCGGTTTACCGTGGTGTCGAACTGCATGCCCGGGTCGCCGCACTGCCAGGTTGCCTCGGCGATGCCGCGCAGAAGGTCGCGAGCCTTATAGCGCTTCACCGGCTGCCCGCTGGCTACCGAGCGCGTCCACCAGTCGTGATCTCCAACTGCCGCTTCCATGAACTCGTCGGTCACCCGCACGGAATTGTTGGCGTTCTGGAAGAAGATAGAGCTGTAGGCGTCGCCGTCGATGGACGAATCGTAACCGGCGTCGATCAGCGTGTGCGCTTTCTTCTCTTCCTTCGCCTTGCAGTGGATGAATTTCTCGATGTCGGGATGGTCCGCGTTGAGGATCACCATCTTGGCCGCCCGCCGCGTCTTCCCTCCGCTCTTGATGACGCCCGCGAACGCGTCGAAGCCCTTCATGAAACTCAGCGGTCCCGAAGCTTTGCCGCCGCCCGAAAGCAATCCATTCTCCTCCCGCAAGGTGGACAGATTGGTTCCCGTACCCGAGCCCCACTTGAACAGCATGCCCTCGGTCTTCGCCAGGTCCAGAATCGATTCCAGCGTATCGCCCACGGAATTGATAAAGCAGGCCGAACATTGAGGGCGGCTCTCGCCCTTCCTCAGCGGCACGATGGAATCGGCGTCTTCGTCCCAGTACCAGCCGTAACCCCGCGCCTCTTTCACGCCCACGTTGAACCACACCGGCGAATTGAAGCAGGCTTTCTGGGTCAGCATCAGGTGAGCCAGCTCATTGCGGAAGTTCTCCGTGTCGGCGGGCGTGCGGAAGTAATTCCCGGCCTTGCCCCAGTCCGCGATGGTATCCACCACGCGATGCACCAGTTGAGCGACGCTGCGCTCGCGGTCCGGCGAACCGGCCTTCCCGTGGAAATACTTGCTGACCACGATGTTGGTTGCCGTTTGCGACCAATCCGCCGGCACGTCGATATCGGTCTGCTCGAAGATGATCTGGCCCTTGTCGTTGGCAATGGCGGCGGTGCGCGGTTCCCATTTCAACTCGTCATACGGCGTGCGGCCGGGTTCGAGTTTTTGCGTGAAGTATTTCGGGAAGGTGATGCCGATGCGCTGCGCGGTCGGAAGAGGTCGTTTCCCGTGCCTGAGCTCGCCCACCCGGGTACTGAGGTCAACGCTGAGCTGTCCCATCTGTGTTTCGCTCCTGCTGGTCTGTCAGATTCTCGGGGGGACCTGACGATTTTCGCAAATTCCCCGGGCCGCCTGCCATCTACGTTAATAAACCATTAAGCCAGGGATGCACTCGCAATCATGACCCAACATGTAGTACTACGTCAAGGATTATATCTATTAGATGTACAGTACCTTACGGACGTTGCACTTAGAGCTGCCTCGTGCCGTTTCGGAGCGCTGGGAGTGCAGAATGTGTCCCTGTGACACACCCCGACACACCCTGCCGCGCCTTTCAGGGAGGCTGGCGGCCCGTAAACCATTGATAAACGGTACTGTGACCTTGGTTCCAGGATTGCACCTACCCAGCACGAATTGATTGAAGTAACTCTCTAGACCTGCCCTCTGATTGCAGCAAGTAGGAGAGCGAAGAACAGGATTCGAAAAACGGCGTGCTTGCGGGAGCCGGTGTTCAATCTTTAACTTGTTCTTCGGGATCTTGCTGGTTGCATCAGAGGGGCTTTTTTTAAGGTCTGGTCTAATCTTAAGTTTTTTCGAGCTTCCCATGGACTCCGGGAAGCGGCGGCTGTTGGCGTTCGTGGTACAGGAATTGAAGGACGCGGGCCTGACCAGGAATGGAAAACCAGTAAGCGGGTGTTTCGAAACCAGCGACGTTGCGGCCGGATCCAGCCCGTCCCGGGCAGAGCGCATCGGACCGCTGGCCACCTATCCAGCCTGCGAAGCCGGCAGTCCGATGCGTTCGTATCTGCCTTCCCGGACCCCTCCTGCTAAACTGAGCGTAACGAAGCCCACAGTCTAGAACCCAAAAGACTTGATTCGAGTGCTGGCGGTGTTTATACTGGCTTTTTCTTGCTGCGATGCAGTCAGGCATGATCGCTCGGGAAGATTTCGACCCACTCGGCCCCCAACGGGAGGCGGCGATGTTCTACGGCCTCTTTTTGCGCGGGCACTCGGCGGACGCGCTGCGCAAGGATATCGATGTGCCTAAGCTGGTTCTGGACAAGTGGTTAAAACGGCGCTACGAACCCAACTTTCGCGACACCATCCACCGCATGTACTCCTACCGCAAGCAGGTTCTGGCTATTTTCGACGAGCTGGTGCTGCACGAGCGGATCAGGTACCGGGTTCAGTAACTGTGGGGCTGGCTCGCAGCCTGCGGTGGCCTCTCAGGCCGCCTGGCGTATAGTTGAATAGCGGCGGGGCTGAGAGCCTCGCGCAGGTTGACAACCTGCCCCACTACAGATCACTCCTGGACCGCTTCGCGAATTCGCTGCAAGGTACTCCACAACGTGGCCACCAGATCGAGCCGAAGGGCGTTCGGCCCATCGGAGAGGGCGCGCTCGGGCGCTTCGTGGACTTCGAAAAACACGCCGTCAATCCCGGCGGCGACGGCAGCACGTGACAGCGGCGCGATGAATTGCGGCTGACCTCCCGACGCCGTCCCTGCGCCACCGGGTGTCTGCACGCTGTGGGTGGCGTCGAAGATCACCGGCCAACCGGATTCGCGCATGATGACCAGTCCGCGCATGTCCACCACCAGATTGTTATAGCCGAACGACGATCCGCGTTCGGTGAGCAGCACGCGTGAGTTGCCGGTGGACGCAACCTTCTCCGCAGCCAGATGAATATCGTGCGGCGCCACAAACTGGCCTTTTTTGATGTTCACCACCCGCCCGGTGCGGCCCGCTTCGAGCAAGAGATCGGTCTGGCGGCACAGGAACGCCGGGATTTGCAGAATGTCCACGGCTTCCGCGGCCGGGGCGACCTGAGAGACGTCGTGCACGTCGGTGAGGACCGCGTAGCCTTCGCGCCTTAAACCAGCGAGAATGCGCAGGCCTTCCTCGGGGCCGGGTCCGCGGTAAGAAGTGCCGCTGCTGCGGTTCGCTTTATCGAACGACGCTTTGAAGACGAACGTGCCGAGTATGCGCTTCAGTTCGCGCGCCAGGAAATGGACGTGCTCTTCGCTCTCAATGACGCAGGGCCCGGCGATGGGGACCAGCGGGCAGCCACGGCCAAACGCGATCGAGGCGCCAGCCGAAGTGGTGAACTCAACCATGTTCCGCGTGCGTGAGCTGCTGATGAACGTGCGGAGCTATGGCGGCGTGCGGCCTTTGCTTGTGATATTTCAATGCCGCGCCGATGAACGCGCGGAACAACGGATGCGGCTCCATTGGCTTCGATTTGAACTCGGGATGGAACTGGCAGCCGAGGTACCACGGATGATCGCGGATCTCGCAGATCTCGACGTATGTGCCGTCGGGCGTCTGACCAGCGAGAACAAGGCCGTTCTCGGTCAGGATCTTCTCGAAATCGCGATTGAACTCGTAGCGGTGGCGATGGCGCTCGCTGATCTCATCCACACCGTATGCCGCGCGCGCGAAAGTGCCGCCGGCGAGCCGACACGGGTACGCTCCCAGGCGCATAGTGCCGCCTAGTTCATCCACGCCCTTCAACTCGCGCAGCTTGTAGATGACCCGGTACGGCGCCCCGGGGTTGAACTCGGTGGAATTGGCCCCCTTCAGCCCGCACACGTTGCGCGCGTACTCGATCACCATGGTTTGCATGCCCAGACAAATGCCGAAGTACGGCACCTTGTATTCGCGTGCGAAGCGGATGGCGTTGATCATTCCTTCCACTCCGCGCACGCCGAATCCGCCGGGCACCAGAATGCCGTCATACTCTTGCAAAGATTCGACGCAGCCTGGCCAGTCAAGAGTCTCGGCCACAATCCACTTGATATCCACTCGCGCGCGGTGCGCCAGCCCGCCGTGCAGAAGCGCTTCCTTGAGGCTCTTGTATGAATCCTCGTACTCGACATACTTGCCCACCAGCCCGATGGTCACCTGATCGGTGGGATTCTGCATGCGCTCGATCATTCCGGTCCAGTGGCTGAGGTTGCGATCAGGCGCGCTGACTTTCAGCACATCAAGAAGGATCTCATCCACGCGCTGCTCGGCGAACACCAGCGGAATCTCATACACCGACTCGACGTCGCTGGCCGTGATCACCGCGTCGACATCGACATCGCAGAACAGGGCGACCTTTTCCTTCAGTTCCTGCGAGAGCGGATGGTCGCTGCGGCACATCAGCACGTCGGGCTGAATACCGATTGCGCGTAGCTCTTTCACGCTGTGCTGCGTGGGCTTGGTCTTAAGCTCCTGCGCGGCGGCGATCCATGGAACCA